>Ga0315289_10003284_pt1 | contig 24558 bp, 27 predicted proteins | sample YL17G11_40_MG_FD_203452 | JGI IMG/M metagenome (GOLD analysis project Ga0315289, IMG submission 203452) | Sediment microbial communities from Yellowstone Lake, YNP, Wyoming, USA - YL17G11_40 | ecosystem: Environmental > Aquatic > Freshwater > Lake > Sediment | place: USA: Wyoming | collected...
TTTATGATTATCGGCGCCATCATCGCCATCGAGGCCAAGGACCTTCTTTCCAGCGTCATTGCCGTGGGCGCCGTGGGGTTTGCCCTGTGCCTGGCATTCTTGATTTTAAAGGCCCCGGATCTGGCAATCACGCAGCTGGTGGTGGAGATCCTGTGTTTGATTATCTTAATCCGCGCCACGATCAAAAGAGACCTTCCCTTGACTATTGAAGGCCGCTGGTTTTTTAACACCATTTCTACTTTGGTATTCGTGGCAGTTTTTCTTTTCTTTGCCTGGGCCGCCCTAAAAGAGATCCCCAGCTTCGGAAATCCTATCATGGCGGTGGTTAAAAAATATTTGGAGGAGGGGGTAACCCAGACCGGAGCGGTAAATTTGGTTACGGCTGTTATCTTGGATTTCAGGGCCTACGATACCCTTGGTGAAGCCACAGTTTTATTTGCCTCTGTGATAGGCATTATGGCAGTTTTACGCCGGCCCGGAAGGAAGAAGCTAGAGGAAAAGAAAGATGATTGACAATCCCAAGCACGGAATGTCTTTGATCGTCAAGACAATCACCCGCCTGACCATAGGCCTGATATTGATCTTTGGCATATACATTGTCCTGCATGGCCACCTTTCTCCCGGAGGCGGCTTTGCCGGAGGCGTGATTATCGCTCTTTCTTTCGTGCATCTTATGCTTGCCTTTGGCAAGGATGTGGCAGCTGCCAAGGTCTCCGCTGATCTTGCCTCAAATCTGGAAAGCATCGGCGCGCTTATGTTTTTGGGTGTTGCCCTGCTTGGATTTTTGGGCGGTTCATTTTTCCTGAATATCTTAGAGAAGGGCGTGCCTTTTAAATTATTCAGCGCGGGGACCATACTTTTGAGCAATATGGCGATCAGCTTAAAGGTGGGCATAGGTTTGTTTGCGATATTTTTGGCTTTGGTGATATTGGAGAAATCTAAAGAGTAAAAATGATACTTTATTTATTGTGCCTGTCATTATTTTGTATCGGAATCTACGGCGTTTTGCGCAAGCGCAATCTGGTCAAGATCATCATTGGCTTAGGTATAATCGAATATTCGATGAACTTGTTTTTTGTGCTGCTGGGTTACCGTTTACACGGCCGCGCGCCGATTGATGCCCAAAACCAGGATATCCTGAACATGGTTGATCCTCTTCCGCAGGCACTGGTGCTTACATCCATTGTTATTGGCCTGGGGGTAACCGCATTGGTTATTTCTATCGCAATAAGAATTTATGAAAAATACGGCACTTTTGATATTACTAAAATAAAAAAACTTAAAGGTTAATATGTTTAACGCTCATTTTATCCCGCTGTTTGTGATTATTCCGTTATTGGGCGCATTCCTGGTCTCTCTCTTGGGTAAATACTTAAAGCGCGCCTTTGTAGATATTTTTTCAAGCCTGATCTGCTTTTTGCTCTTGGCTATTTCCTTTTTCGGCCTGATCACCTTGCGTAATTCCGGCACTTCTGTTCTGGCTTATAAGATCGGCGGCTGGATTCCTCCCTTTGGCATCTGTATGGTATTTGACGGATTATCCGCTTTCATGCTGCTTACCGTGAATCTGATCGCCTTTTTTGTCTGTATATTTTCGCTAAACTACATGGAGAAATACACGGATAAGCCGAAATTCTTCACCCTGTTTTTCCTGATGCTTACAGGAATGAACGGCCTAGTGGTAACCGGAGATTTATTTAATCTTTTTGTATTCTTAGAGATCGCCTCCATCGCAAGCTACGCCTTAGTTGCTTTTGGTACCGAAGCCGAGGAATTGGAGGCATCCTTTAAATACGCGATCATGGGTTCAGTAGCCTCAAGCTTCATATTTTTAGGCATTGCCTTTCTGTATGGCTTTACATCAACTTTGAATATGGCGGATATGAGTCGCGTTTTAAGCACAAAACCCAGCACCTGGTTAGTGCCTTTTGTAAGCGTTTTGTTTCTTATGGGCTTTGGTTTAAAGGCAGCCTTGGTCCCATTTCACGCCTGGCTGCCGGATGCCCATTCTTCTGCGCCTGCCTCTATTTCCGCAATGCTCTCAGGGGTTTTGATCAAAACCTTAGGTATATACGCCATGATGAGGATTTTCTTTAATATCTTTGGCATGACTAGCGCATATTCATCTGTATTGATGTTCCTGGGTGCTCTTTCCATGATAGTAGCAGTGATTTTGGCGCTTTCCCAATGGGATTTAAAGAGGCTCCTGGCGTATCATTCTATCAGCCAGATCGGATATGTGGTTTTGGGTATTGGCTTGGGTACGCCTTTAGGGATATTAGGCGGCCTGTTTCATTTATTTAACCACTCCGTATTTAAATCCTTGCTTTTCTTAAATTCCGGGGCGATAGATTATTCAGCCAACACGCGCGACCTGAAGGAGATGTCCGGATTAAAAGAAAAGATGCCGGTAACCGCAAATACGAATCTGATCGCCTCCATGTCGATTGCGGGCATTCCGCCATTTAACGGATTTTGGAGCAAGCTGATTATTATCTTTGCCTGTCTGCAAAAGGGATATGTCGGTTATGGCCTGGTCTGCGTGGTTGGTTCTATTCTGACTTTGGCCAGTTTCATGAAGGTGCAGAAATACGCTTTTTTAGGCGAGTTAAAAGAAAAATACAAGAATTTAAAAGAAGTGCCTTGGGCGATGAAACTCTCCATGATAAGCTTGGCTGCGATATGCGTTTTGGGCGGCCTTTTATTGCTGCCCTCGCTAAAGTTTTTCCTTAATGACGCGGTAAATGTATTATTGGAAGGCAGGAATTACGCAGGAATAGTATTGGGTGCAGCTTCAAGATGAAAAGCAGACTCGTATTATTTATTATTGGTTTTATTATCTGGATGTTATTGAGCTGGCCGCCTGACCTGCACCATGCCCTGGCAGGCATCTTTGTGGCTGGCTTGGTTACGTTTATAACCGGCGATATGTTTACCCGGCGGCCGCATCAATTTGGCCACCCAAGCAGATACTTATGGTTTGCCTGTTATGTCCCAATATTTGTCTGGGAGTGTTTGAAGGCAAATATTGATGTTGCGCTGCGGGTATTAAATCCGAAGCTTCCGATTAATCCGGGGATCGTGAAGGTAAAGACTACGCTTAAATCTGACAGCGGCCTTACCTTTTTAGCTAATTCCATTACGCTCACACCGGGGACTTTTTGTGTGGATATAAAACCTGAGGAGGGCATTCTCTATATCCACTGGATTGATGTCAAAACCGACGATACCCAGAAGGCCACGCAGTTAATCGTAAGTAAATTTGAAAGTATTTTGAAGAGGATCTTTGAATGAAGCGCGCTAAATATTTAAGCTGGTTTTTCGGGCTCGTGGTGATCCTAGCCGCACTTTTTTTTGTCAGCGTTTTTCCGCTTCCTTCGCTGTTAGAGTGGCAGTCGCCTTTTCTCTCGCGCTGCTTTTTTATCCTGATGGTTTGCTTCCTTATGTGCCTGGTGAGGCTGATGGCAGGCCCTACTCCTGCTGACCGGGCAGTATCTATTGATACCCTGGGGATCCTGATTGTCGGGTTCTGCGCTATTTTAAGTATCCCTACCGGAAGAGATTGGTATATTGATATTGCCATTGCCTGGGCCCTGCAGAGCTTTATCGCCGCATTAGCTTTAGCGAAGTATTTGGAAGGGAGAGGTTTTGATGAGTGAGATCATCGGCTACATATTTATTATAATCGGTTTGGTTTTTGATATTTTTGGCTGCATTGGCCTGATCCGGCTTCCTGATGTCTATAACCGCCTGCAGGCAACCACCAAGTGTGTTACCCTCGGTACCTGTAGTATCCTTTTTGGCACAGTTATCGTCAAGGGCTTGACTCCCACAGGTATAAAGGCGATTTTGTGCATTATATTCTTAATTTTAACCGCGCCGGTCGCTGCCCATGCCCTGGCGCGCGGAGCACACATATCCGGGATTAAGCTCTGGGAGAAATCTGTGTGCGATAAGTACGAAGAGGACAAAAAGCAGTAGTTACCTGCCTGCCGGCAGGCAGGGTAGTCAGTAGTTAGTAGTTAGGGTGAGGGGAAAAGAAAACAATACTAAAAATGAGATATCCCAAGTTAAGAGAATTGAGAGAGGCGATCAAGGCTCTGGTCAAGGGGCCATACACCAGCCGTTTTCCTTATAAACCGCATATCCCTTTTGAGCGGTTCCGCGGCCGGCCGTATTTTCACGAGGAAGACTGCATAGGCTGTACTGCCTGCTGCCAGGTTTGTCCATCAGGCGCACTAGCCTTTAAGGACAATAGAACAAAGCGTGTTCTTATCTACGAAATGGATCTTTGTATCTTCTGCGGCCAATGCCAGGCAAATTGTCCGACTGAAAAAGGCATTATGCTCTCCAATGAATTTGACTTGGCTACCACAGGAAAGAGACAAGATCTAAAAGAGACGATAGAAAAGGAATTCGCCATTTGCGAATGCTGTGGTGAGCCGATCGTCCCGGTTGACCAGTATGATTGGGTAGCCAAACGGTTAGGGCCCTTAAGTTTCGCCAATGCCTCGCTATTGATCTTTTATTTACGTTCGTTGGGCCTGGCCATTAAAGAAAAGGTCCTGCCGAAAAAAGAATGCCAGGAAGTCACCCGCGCCTCACGCATCAAGATCATCTGTCCCAGTTGCCGCCGCGAAGCAGTCCTTAAGTCATAAATGTTCTCCTCGCTGAAAGTCAGAAATTTCCGCATATACTGGATTGGCATGCTCGTCTCTTTAATCGGCACCGGGATCCAAACGGTTGCCCAGAGCTGGCTGGTCTTCCAGCTTACTAATTCCTCATTTCTCCTGGGATTTGTCGGATTTTTAAACTCCATCCCCGTCCTGATTTTTTCCTTATTTGCCGGAGTCCTTGCCGATAGGATCGAAAAAAGAAGGATCCTCATTGCCACGCAAATTGCTTTTATGATCCTGGCCTTTCTTCTGGCGATACTCACGCACCTTAAGCTCATTACGCCCCTGCAGATAATGATTATCGCGCTTTTTAACGGCGTGGTCATGGCCTTTGATGCGCCCTGCCGCCAGGCGATGGTGGTGGAGCTGGTCGGCAAAGCGCATTTACCTAATGCCATTGCTCTTAGTTCCGTGGCTTTTAATTCCAGCCGCATCATCGGCCCGGCGCTTGCCGGTATTTTAGTGGCAACAATAGGCATGAGCGGATGTTTCTATCTTAACGGAATCAGTTTTCTCGCCGTGATCGCAGCGCTACTGTTTATCAGGATACAAAGCAGCGCCCAACAAGAGCATCATAAATCCCCCCTTAAAGACCTGAAAGAAGGCCTTATCTTTGTAAGGGATAACCGCCTGATCCTTTCATTGATCAGTATGGTCGGGGTGGTGAGCCTATTCGGTATCGCTTATATTATCTTAATGCCGATTTTTGCCAATGACATCTTGCATGTCGGGGTGAAAGGCCTGGCAGCGCTTATGTCGGCCTCAGGCATCGGAGCGCTCATCGGAGCGTTGATCCTGGCGCGGCTGGGAGATTTTAAAAAGAAGGGGGTATTCCTTATTTCATCGGCGCTCATATTTTCGCTCTCCCTGACATTTTTCGCGATATCCAAAATATATATCCTTTCGCTTGCAGCACTAGTTTTTGTCGGCGGCGCAAGCGTTACCTCGGTTGCGCTAGTAAATATCATATTGCAGACGAATGTCCCGGACAGGTTCCGGGGCAGGGTGATGAGTGTTTTCATGATCACCTTTGCCGGGGTCATGCCCTTTGGGAATTTACTTGCCGGTATCCTTGCTCAAGGTTTCGGCGTGTCGGTGGCAGTCATGTCCGGCGGCATTATCTGCACGCTGTTCTTTGTGATCGTCAATTTCTTATATCCTAAGATCAGAGAGATATAAGATTCCTTTAAAATTTTATTGATTTCCGGAAAGTTTTTGATAGAATGAGTTGTTAAGGAGGTGAGAAACACTCTTAAGGAAATAATCCGGAATTATCATAAATTTAAGAGAGGAGACCATAATGAAAAAGTTTTTAGCGATTACAGTAGTTCTAGCTTTTAGCATCACCATGTTTGGTTGCGGGAAAAAACAGGAAGCCTCGCAGGAGCCTATGACTATGGAGGCTTTGAATACCATTAACGCGCCTGCCGCGACCGCCCCGGAAACAAAGGCTGAACAGCAGGCTGCTCTTGTTCCGGCACAGCCAGTTGCACCGGCTGCGCAGGCAAAGGTAGAAACAGCGTTGACACCGCCGCAAGGACCTTATAAGCCTTCCGCCATTGAGATCCAGACAGCTCTGAAGAATGCCGGTTTTTATACCGGTAAGGTCGACGGAAAGATAGGCCCCATGAGCAAGAATGCGATCGAAGCGTTCCAGAAGGCAAACGGCCTGACCGTTGACGGTAAGGTCGGCCCAAAGACCTGGGCGGCATTAAGCAAATATTTAAGCGCAGCGGCAACGGGGACCGAACAGAATCAATAAGGCTGGCTGTCTCTTGAAAAGTCCCTAATTTTGTGGTATAATTTTATTAGCCGATAAAGGTAAACCCGGAGAAATCCGGGGGCGCAAAGCCACAGACCTAAAGTTGTCCTACAAAGCTGTACTCTAACCGAGGTGAGGAAAGACAGAGTACTAAAAGCTAGTAGCGATAATACGGTAGCTGGGTTGCCGAAGTGAGATGGTTGTGGTCACACCTGTGTGTAATCCACGACCTTTATCGGCTCATTTTTTTCCCGCCTTAGCGAAAATTAGCTAAGGCGGGATTTTTTGTGGTATAATAGTCCCAATTATGATCCAGTTTCCGCATACATTCCTCTGGGGTGCAGCTACTTCTGCCCATCAGGTAGAAGGGAACAATACCAATAATGACTGGTGGGAATGGGAGCAAAAAGGAGGGGGGAAGGAACCCTCTGGTCCTGCCTGCCGCAGTTACGATCTATACAGCCAGGATTTCGATCTGGCCAGAGAGCTGAATCATAATGCCCACCGTTTATCCGTGGAATGGAGCCGTATCGAGCCGCGCGAAGGCGAATTCTCCCAGAAAGAAATAAAGCATTATAGAAACCTCATCCATTGCTTAAGAGAACGCTCTTTGGAGCCCGTTGTCACGCTCCATCATTTCACCAATCCCATATGGTTCGCTAATAAGGGTGCTTGGGCCAACAGGCGTGCTGATAGATATTTCCTCCCCTTTGTAGAAAAGATCGTCGAGGAGCTATCCGATGATGTGCGTTACTGGGTGACTATCAATGAGCCGATGGTCTATAGCTATCACAGTTATATCCTGGGAGTCTGGCCGCCGCAGGTAAAATCGGTTTTTAAGGCGCAGGGTGTCACCGATAATCTGGCCCGCGGCCATATCGCGGCTTATCGATGCATACACGATATATACAGAAAAAGAAATTTGCCGGCACCGATGGTAAGCGTCGCCAAAAATGCCCAGGCCTTTGTCGCTTGCCAGCCGTCATTAAGGAACAAGTTCGGCGTCTATATGCGCAATAAACACTTTAACCTGGATTTTATCGACAGGATCAAGAGGCATAACGCCCTTGATTATATCGGCATAAATTATTACTCCAGGAGCCTCGTCGATGTCGATGGTTTCAGCCCCTATGATTTGTTTGTCGGCGGCTGCAAGAAGAATCACAGCACTTTAGCGAAGAACTCCCTGGGCTGGGATATATACCCGCAAGGGCTTTATGATATACTCCTGGCCTATCAAAAATATAACCTGCCGCAATTCATCCTGGAAAACGGCATCTGCACTGACGATGATTCGCAGCGCTGGAATTTTATCCGCGACCACTTGATCAATCTCGGCCGGGCGATGGATCAAGGAGTGAAGGTCTTAGGATATATCTACTGGTCGCTCCTTGACAATTACGAATGGGATAAGGGGTTCGCGCCGCGATTCGGCCTTATCGAGGTGGATTACGCGACCTATAAGCGGACAGTCAGAGATAGCGCCCGCAAGTTCTCCGACGTCTGTAAAAGAGGAGTGTTAAGTTAGTGGAACTATTAAGCAAAGAATTAATCCTGAAAGAGATCCCGCTTTTTTCCGGGCTCACTCTTCATGAGATCCAGGCCATAAGAGAGCGCTCTGAGATCGTCGAATATAAGAAGGGCGATCTCATATACCGGGAGGGCTCCAGCCCAAGCGGTTTTTACTGCCTTATTTTAGGAAGGGTCCAGATTTATACGCAGGCTCCGGGAGCGCAGGAGATAGTCTTAGAGTACCTGCACCGCGGAAAATATTTCGGGATCATTTCGCTTCTGACTGACGAGCCGCATTCAGTGACCGCACAGGCGATAAATGATTGTGTGATCCTGGTCATCAAGAAGGAAGATTTTGTTTTTATTCTCAATAAGATTCCCCGTATTGCCATTGATTTAAGCCAGACTCTCTCCCGCAGGCTTAAGCGCAAGGATGTCCACCAGAAATCCATATTCGAAAGCACGATAATTTCGGTCTTCAGCTCTTATTCTCAGGCTGGCAAGACCGTTTATGCCCTTAACCTGAGCCTGAGCCTGAAAAAAGAAACACATAAGTCTGTGATCATCCTAGATATCCTGCCCGGCGATCAGGCTCATAGCATGCCCCGGCGCCTGGAGACCAAAGAGGCCAAGGTCTTTGATTTGTCCGCCGCAGATGCCATACATCCGCAGGCAGTTAAAGATTTTATAAATAAAAGCGGGTTCGGGATAGATTTCATCTGCTTCCATTATAAACAGGAAGATGAGTCCTGCGTCAGAAAACTCGTCGGTATCATCAGCCTTCTGGTGAATGATTATCATTACCTGGTCCTCGATCTGCCGTCAATAATGGACCGCTGCATTTTCAGTATCCTGAATCAATCCGATGTCATCCATACCCTGACCAGCCCCGATGAGGTGGATTTAGAGCGCACCCGCCATCTCAGGGAGCGGCTGATCCAGGAATTCAATTTCCGCGAGGATAAAATAAAGGTGATCATCAATGAATACAAGTTTTCTAAAATCTCCCATGAGGAACAAGTCAGGATTTTAGGCAAGCCGGTGTTCGCGACGCTGCCTAAAATAGATTTTGAAGCCAGCGACCGTTTGATCCTGGATAATCCTGAAGGCGAGTATGCCAAGGCAGTGCGCAGGATCGCCCGGCAACTTGGCGAATGCCAGGTAGGGCTGGTCCTGGGCGTGGGTGTAGGGTACGGGTTTTGCCATATCGGGGTTCTAAAGGTTATCGAAGAAGAGAAGATCCCGATAGATGTTATCGCCGGTTCCAGCATCGGCTCGATCATCGCCAGCCTCTGGGCGGCGGGTTACTCAAGCCAGGAAATACTGGATATCACCAAAGAATTCAAAGGGCCTGCGCATATCTGGGGGCTTATTGATATTACTTTTCCCTGGCTTGGATTGCTTAAGGGAGGAAAGCTGCGTAAATTCCTGAGGAAATACCTGAATAATAAGACCTTTTATGATGTCAGGCTCCCCCTTAAAATCATTGCAAGCGATGTGAGGCGGAAAGAGCCGCGGATTATTGACAAAGGCTCACTCGTTGACGCGGTCATGGCCTCAGCCGCCATGCCGGGAATATTCGCGCCTTTTAAGTTTAAGGAAGAGATGCTTTTTGACGGCGGGGTCATAAACCCATTGCCGACGGAGCCATTATTGAAGATGGGGATAAAAAAGATTATCGCGGTGAATGTCACGCCTACCCGGGAAGATATCATACGCCAATACGCAAAGCTTAAGGAGCAGATCAGCGTTACTATCCCTAGTGAGATAAAAAAAAGGAAATGGTTTAGCGCCAAAGAACATATCAAAGATGGATTTAAAACCAATATTCTCGATATCATCTTTAGCAGTGTCGAGATACTGCAGGCCGAGGTGGCGGAAAAGGAGGCCCGGCTTGCAGATGTTGTTTTACATCCGGACACTTCTGGGTTATACTGGTTAGAGTTGCATAAGGCAGCGGAATTCGCCCATCGCGGCGAAGAAGAGGCGCGGCGCAATCTGGATAAGATTAGGCAGTTGATCAACGAGTAGGGAGGAAAGGGATGAAGTGGATTAAGTATTGTTCGGCTTTATTCTTAGCGGTCGCCCTAATAGGGTGCGTAAGGATTACAGATGGCATCAAGTGCGTCGCGGGGGTTTCGACTACGGTCCTGGAAACCGGGCGCAAAAGCGCCATCAGGAAAATCTTTAACATCGATTACGCTACTTGCGATAAGAAAGTCAGGGAGATGCTCAAAAATACAGGCTCTTATATCTATGCCGAAGACAAGGCAAAGGGCCTGATCGCCTTTTATGTTTCCACATCGGATACAACGCCGGTAGGTATTTTCTTTATCCAGATAGACGCAGTTACTACGGAACTAGAGATCTCTAGCCCCAGTACTAATGCCAAAGAGGTTATATCCAAAAAGATATTTGATGCCGTGGAAGGGAAAAAGGATTAAGCTAAAACTGACGGAGAAAAAAATGCAAAAGACTCTCTGGGGAATAAATAAATATATCGAGGAATGCCACCGTATCGCCCGGGAAAAGGGCTGGTGGGAAGATGAAAGAAATGACGGCGAGCTCATCGCGCTTATGCACTCAGAACTATCCGAGGCGCTGGAGGCAATGCGCAACCATGGCAACAAAGATAATGTCGCCGAGGAGCTTGCGGACTGCTGCATCCGCATCTTTGATTTTTGCGGGGCGCGCAAGATAAATTTAGAAGATACGCTGCACAAGAAAATAGAGCATAATAAGACAAGGCCTTACAGGCACGGAAAGAAGTTTTGATTCAATTCGCCCCGCCATAGGCGGGGCTCATTAAGGAGGATGCAAAATGCCGTATGACACAAGCATGGACCAGGAATTGTTCTCTAAGGAATGGGAGAGCGAAGAAGGTAAAATCGTAGTCAGCGTACATTCCTACCGCAATGGCCCTAAAAAACTGCAGATCACCCGCGAAATAAAAGACCGCGAAGGAAATTTTATTTTTGCGCGCCTGGGCAGGTTATCCAAAGAAGAAATTGAAGGGATTATGCCGACTATTCAGGAAGCTATAAAAGTAATGTAATTATGCAGGGACTGGAGCATCTTAAGGAACACCTGTTAGGCAAGGCCGTAATCCTGGGTATTGGCAGCACCTTAAGAAGCGATGACGGTGTCGGTTCTCTTCTAGCAAGCCGCATAAAAGACAAGGTCCCCTTTATAGTCTATGACGCCGGTTCAAGCCCGGAAAATTACCTGGGTAAGATCATTAAGGACAACCCGCAGACCGTAGTTTTGATTGACGCGGTGGATTTCGGCGGCAAGCCGGGCGAATTCAGGGTAGTTGAACCCGATGATATCCAAACCGTTAATTTCTTTTCTACGCATAACGCCTCGATCTCTCTTGCCATAAACTACCTGAAAAGCCATTTGCAGGCAGATATAATTGTTTTGATTATCCAGCCGAAGTCCATCGCTTTCGGAGATAATTTGAGCCCGGAAATAACAAAGACACTCAATACTTTAGAGGAATGGTTTATTGAGCCAAGCTAAAAAAAGGGATACTTGGGGTTCGCGCCTGGGGGTTATCATGGCGGTGGCAGGTTCTGCCATTGGCCTGGGTAATTTCTTGCGTTTTCCGGCCAAAGCCGCCTCTAACGGCGGCGGCGCGTTCATGATACCATATTTTGTGGCTTTGCTTTTGCTGGGTATCCCCTTGATGTGGATTGAGTGGACCCTTGGCCGTTACGGAGGAGGTTTTGAGCACGGAACAGCGCCAGGGATATTCCACAGCCTCTGGCAGAAGAACAGATTCATCAAGTATTTCGGCGTCATCGGTATATTTGGGCCGCTCGTCATCTTTATCTATTATACCTATATTGAATCCTGGACGCTGGCGTATAGCTTCTTCGCGTTGTTTGGCAAATACGCCGGCATCGCTAACCAGGCAGGGATGAAGGCTTTCTTAAGCGGTTTTCAGGGTGTGGCGCATAATCAGTATTTTAACGGCATCGGCTGGGCGTATACTTTCTTTATTGTAACCTTTATCGCGAATATCTGGGTCATTTATTACGGGATAAAAGGCGGCATAGAGAAGCTTTGCAAATGGGCAATGCCGCTTTTGTTTGTCTTTGGCGTAGTGCTGATGATCCGCGTCCTGACTCTGGGTGCGCCTGACCCGGCCAGGCCCGACTGGAATATCATCAATGGTTTGGGATTTTTATGGAACCCGGATTTCTCCGCCTTAAAATCCGCGAAAGTCTGGCTTGAGGCAGCGGGCCAGATATTTTTTACGCTTAGCGTGGGCATCGGAGTCATCCTTACCTACGCCAGCTATCTTTCTAAAGGCGATGATGTGGTGCTCTCAGGCCTTACTGCCTCTTCAACCAATGAGTTAGCCGAGGTAATTCTCGGGGCAAGTATTGTTATTCCGGCGGCATTTGTATTCTTTGGCCCGGTGGATATCAAGAATATCGCCAATTCGGGTGTTTTTAATCTAGGGTTTGTCACTATGCCCCTTATATTAAATAGGCTTCCGCTGGCTGCGTTCTTCGGTTTCGCCTGGTTCTTCCTGTTGTTCCTGGCAGGCATCACTTCTTCGGTGTCTCTTGCTCAGCCGGCGGTGGCGTTCCTTGAAGATGAGTTCGATATCAACAGGAAAAAAGCGGTATCGATATTCGGCGCTGTTTCATTTATCCTTTGCCAGCCGGCGATATTTTTCTTAAGCCGCGGGGTGGTCGATGAGCTGGACTTCTGGGGTGGGACATTCTTCCTGGTTTTATTCGCAACTATAGAGACCATACTCTTTGCCTGGGTTTTTGGCATGGAGAATGCCTGGGATGAGATACACAAGGGTGCGGATATGGCTGTGCCTAAGGTTTATAAATTTATTATCAAGTACATCACCCCCTTATTTCTGTTTTCCATCCTGGGCATGTGGTTTGTGCAGGAATGGATCCCCATTATTTTCATGAAAAATGTTTCGGCTGCCGATAAACCCTTTATCCTGGGAACGCGGATCGGCCTTTTGGCAATATTTGCCGTATTGGGGATTTTAGTGAAGATTGCCTGGAGGAGGAAGCGGAGAATACGATGAAATTGGCGGGCTGGATATTTTTAGTGCTTTCCTGGGGATTCATCATAGGCTTAAGCGCCTTCTGCTTCTATAAAGTCTTATCTAAAAAAGAGCTCAAGTAGCGTTATTTTCTTCTTTTAATCTTGCCAAATTTGTGTACAATATATAGTTACAATACAACCGAAATTCTGCTGAGGTAGCTCTCCGCCACAAAACATGGCGGATTCGCCAACAAGATATAGCCGAGGTAGCTCAGTGGTAGAGCGCGGCCCTGAAAAGGCCGGCGTGGGGGGTCCGATTCCCTCCCTCGGCATAGATTTTGCCCTGTGAAACAGGGCAAAATTATCCCGAAGCCTGCGAACGCAATTTTAGGCGCGAAGCGCCTAAAATTGCGGAGCGTTTAGGCAAGGGACGGCATAATTTTTCACACAAAAATACCATGTCTACAATCCTTAAGAAATCAATTCTAGCTTTAATCATTTCATTCCTCTTTTTTTCTCTAGCCAGCGCAGAGGAAAAAGCCCTTAGCCCCACCATGCAGCTGGGCATCGGGCAATTTAAGCATGAGAATTACGATGAGGCGCTGGTGACTTTTCAGGAAGCGCTTAAAGAAGAGCCGAAATCTTCGCTTGCCGCATATTATCTTGGCCTTACCTATAAGAATCTGCAGAATTACAAAGATGCTATCCTGCCCTTAAAGGACGCAGTCACCTATGAACCGAAGATCGCGGGGGCTCTTATAGAGCTCATTGAATGCCTTTACCAGCTGAATCAGCTGGAGGAGGCCAAGAAGTGGATCGCCGAGGCGGAAAAGGAAAATATCCGCCTGCCGCAGGCAGCATTCTTAAAAGGGCTTGTCTATATGAAGGACCAAAAGCCGGATGAGGCAGTTGCCGCGTTCACCAGGGCAAAAGAACTGGACCCCTCACTGGCTGCGTCCTGTGATTACCAGCTCGGGATAGCGTATATAATGCAAAAGCAGTTTGTAAGCGCCAAAAAGATTTTTAAGGACATCATTATCTTTAATCCTTCTTCGACTATGGGCGGTCTGGCCAGGCAGTATCTGGATGCCATCGAAAGGAAAGAAGAGGCTACCAAGCCTTTTAAATTTAATTTCAACGTAGGCTGGCAGTATGACGACAATGTCACCTTAAAGCCGGATGACTCCACGATCACCACCAGCATTTCCGGAAAAAGCGACTCCCGCCAAGTATATCTGGCAAGCGCTGAATATAATCATAGCTTTAACGACACCTTCAGCATCCGCGGCCTCTTTCAATCATATTACAGCGACCAGAATAAGCTTGATTTTTATGATATGTTCAATGAGAATTTTGTCATTCAGCCCAATGTAAACCTCAAGAACGCCTTCTTAAGTTTTCCGTTCAGCTATAATTACGTGATCGTGGATAGCCGGGCGTATTTGTCGAGCTGGTCATCGAGTTCCGTCTACAACCGCATGGTCGGGTCGGTCAATATGGCACAGGCCTCGTTTACCTACCAGAAAAAAGATTACCGCTGGTCTCCCAGCACCGCTAGCGAGAACCGCGACGGGAATAATTACGCAGGGAGCACGGGATGGTTTTACTTCTACGCTAAAAACAAAGGCTACCTTAATGCCCGCTATACCTTAAATGAAGAGGATACCTCCGGGAAGAACTGGGATTATTACGGCAACCGCGGCACGCTTGTGGCGCTGGTGCCTTGTTTCGAAAAATTCAACCTTACCCTTTCAGCCGATGCCTTGTACCAGAGTTTTTTTAATATTCATTCCACCTACAACGTGAAGCGCAAAGACCAGGTCTATACTTTCTCCGCGCTCCTTGCCTACACGATCTTTAAGGATTCCGAGTTTCAGCTTCAATACACCTACATAAACGACAAGTCCAATATCGAAGTCTACGAATATAAGCGCAATATTTACGGCGCCGGTTTTAACTTTAAATTCTAAAAAAGGGTCCGCGGGAGGTAATCAAGATGAAAAAAATATTGATTTTGGCGATAGTCTTCTTTGCGAGAGGCGCTTTTGCCGCAGAAGTCGGACGGGTCACGTATGTCGAGGGAAGGGTGGATATATTAAAATCAGGCGCCAAAGAGGCGGTATTGATCAAGGCGGATGAGCCGGTGTCAATAGGGGATTTTATCCGCACAAAATCCGATTCCAAGGCGGAGATCGTCTTTGCGGATGAGTCGGTAGTGCGGCTGGCGCAGAATTCCAGGATCCAGATAAAAGATTACCAGCTTAACGGCGATAAACGGAAAACAGCGACGATCATGCTTGAGCGCGGAAAGGTGCGGACTACTATAGGGAAAATGCCGGGACAGGCGCCTTTTGTGATCTTGACACCGAACGCGCAAGGAGTGATTAAAGGCTCAGATATTTTTACTTTTTATCAGGGAGGAAACAGCGGGATGCTGGTCGCCGAAGGGGCGCTCTCAGTGATCAATACCGCGCATCCTGAACAGGCAGTGACAATACCATCAGGAAACAGCGTTTTAATCCCGTTAGAAGAGCTTCCTAAGGGGCCGCGGCCGTATATGGATATGGAAAAGAGGATGGAAGAGGTGGATACTAATGTCCCTCCCCCGCTTTCAAGACGAAAGAACATGGCGATCCTTATGGGTACAGTGGCGGATTTTTCCGGAGACGTGAAAATAATTTCTAAGGGAAAATCAGCCGCTCATCCGGCACGCCCCAATGAAAGAGTTGAAGCCGGAGATAGGGTCCAGACCGGTAAAGACGGTATCGCGCAGATCGTCTTTGATAACGGAAACGCCCTGTACCTGAAAGCCAATACCGATATCACGATCACCAAGTTGATCAGCGATCCTGAAACACAGGAATACGAGAATTTATTTGACGCTAAAGTAGGCAAGATCAAGGCGCGCATCGAGCGCTTAAGCGCCAAATCCAAGTTTGAGGTACGCACCCCCACCGCAGTCTGCGGCGCCCGCGGGACGATCATGTATGTAGGGGTTGAGGAGACAGGAGAAACCCAGTCATTCTTTGAAGGCGGCACCGGATTTATCACCAGCCTCGAGAATAACGAAACGGAATTTGTAGGGGCAGGAGAAAAGGCCGGTGTTTCTGCGGATGGGACAGTGAGTGACTCAGCGCCGGTTTCAGAAAGCGAGCAGATGAGTTTTGATGAAGGATTCAAACCCGGCACAGGAACCGAAGAGCAGTCGCAGGGAAGCGCTGAGGGGTATCTTTATGATTCGGGCACGAGCACTGATGCGGCAGGCACTGACGCAGGCTCGGAAGGTGAGGCTAATGAGGCTGAGGCCGCTGCTATGGATGCGGCGCTTACTGAAGGCGATCCCGCTACTGGAGAAGTTTTTATCGATATTCCCATTACAGAGGCAGGGACCGTAGAGGAAAAGAATAAGGAGGAGGAGACGACGCCGGTAGAGCCCAGTGTTAGGACCGGAGATTTCTACACTTCTACGATTGGCGCCATCGACCCCGCCCTTACGCTTAATGGCGCATTATACGACCTTACGCCGGATTTCAATGACTCAAGCCTGTGGTTGGGCAACCCTATTCCTCTGACGATGACAGGAAGCTACATCCTTGACGACGCCAGTTCCTATCATATCTGGACGTGCGGTGACGACGATTTCTTCAGTTACAATAAGGCCACGGGCACCTATACCTTGCCCGGCGGCGGAGCTTTTTACGGCGTTGTCGGAGGTATCGCCGGCAATTTCAACGGTAGCGACAAAATGGAAGGGTTGTATATCGCTCTAGGTATTGCCCCTGACGGTTCTGATGCCGGAATCATCTCCGGGTCTTTTAATGGTTCAAACGCCGCGAATTTTACCCTTACCGGAGCAACTCAGTATTCATCCCGGGCCGGGATATCCTCTTTTAATCAGAAGCCCTTTGATCTAAGTCCTGGGGATCTTTACTCCCATATAGACGATACAGGCAGCTTTACCGGCACCGGGTATCTCAGTTTTGCAAGCGGCGCTTTTGTCAAGGCAATACTGGATGACGGAACAGCCATGAGTATCGACTCGGCAAAAGGTAGAGATTGGGGGATATGGGGAGCGCGTATTGCCGGATCATACAGCGGCGATCTTACCTCGCAATCTTGGAATTTGCAGGTCTGCGGGCTCACCGAATCCGATGGAGAAACAGACGGAGCATGGCTTGGCCTCTTTAAGCAGACTTCGCCTTCGGGTTGGTCTGGCGATAGGATGGCCGGAGCGATGGACGGGATACACTTAAACGCTTCAGTTGACGGGGCGCTTAAAGCGACGCTTAAAGGCGGAAATATATCCGGAAAATCCCTGGGCTCGTATGTTGAAGTAGTCCTTGGCGACACCGGGACCTGGCAGGCAGTGGGATGCGGTGAATGGAGAGATTTAGGGACGCTGGCTAATTCAAGCGCAACTCCTTCTGCAGACCTGGGAACGCTTGATAACAAAATAATAGCCATGAACGTTAATGTGCCTATTACGGTGGCGGATTATGCTTTGTCAATGAGCAGTGGAGGAGGTCCGGTCTCAGTTTCAGATATGAGCATGAGTTTCTATAACGCGAATGCGGCGCAGTCCGCTGGTATATGGGCAGCTTTGATCGCAGGAGCATTTACTACTCCTCCCACAAGCGACGCTTGGTCAGTAAGTGGAATAACTGGTACAAGTTCCCTACTCGGTAATTCAGTCTCAGCTACTCTAAGTGGCACTCAGTGGTCGGGAAATCAATGGAAGGCAGATGTGACCGGTACCATGACCGGTACCACGAGCACAGGTTCGTTTAGCGGCGTTGCCGCCGGCACTTATTCCACGTCGGCTTTCCAGGGTACGGGAGCCGGAAACTGGTCTAGCGAGGCCGTAGTGGCTAAATAAAAATAAAACCCCACACCCTCTAAGTTTGGGTGTGGGGTAATTTTTTTAAATCAGGTAATATCGTTATATTTTCTTAACGTTTGTTGCCTGATCGCCCTTAGGGCCCTGCGTGACTTCAAACTCCACCGTATCGCCTTCGGCTAAGGACTTATAGCCATCGCCTCCTATGGCGCTGTAGTGCACGAATACGTCTTTACCATCATCGCTGGTAATAAAGCCGTATCCTTTCTGATTCGAGAACCACTTAACTTTACCTTTTGCCATGTTACCTGTTTCACCTCCCTTACAGATTACCCCGCCTCATAAACGCTGCACAAAAATTTTGGCATGCCAAAATTTTTGGCGCATTCGGCGGGGTTATTTCGGCCATCAAACTTACGTTCCTGCCCCGCCTTCGGCGGGGCGTCCGTAAGTTTGGGCCTCAATAAAAAAACCGCAAAGCATGATTTTTCCATTACTAGCTTTACGGTTTCGCAAACTTCAATATCTCTATCTCCTCGAATTACTTACAGCAACAATATCCTACCATATTTTGGCGATTTGTCAACCAATTTTTGGGCGGGGTACCCCGCCTTATAGGAATGGCGGGTACGCCGCCTTCCGCGGCGGAAGGAATTGACTACGCCTGAAAAATTGATATAATATACTTTCATAATATGCCGATGTAGCTCAGTTGGTAGAGCAAGTGTTTCGTAAACACTAGGTCGGAGGTTCAAATCCTCTCATCGGCTAATTTTTGTCTTTATGGCTAAATTCACCAAGGTCATGCGCAACAGGGATTTTTTCCTGATGTGGGTGGGCCAGATCATCTCACAGCTGGGCGACAGGCTCGATCAGATGGCCCTGATCGCCCTTGTCTATTCCCGCGCAGAAGGTTCCACCATCGGTATCGCAAAAATCCTCTCCTTTACGATCATCCCGGTATTTTTAATCGGCCCTATCGCCGGTGTCTATGTGGACAGATGGGATAAACGCCGTGTGATGTACGCCTGCGATTTCCTGCGGGCAGCGCTGGTTTTGCTCATCCCGTTATTCCTCATCAACAAAAGTTTTATCTGGATATACCTGATCATATTCATTATTTTCTCTATCGGACGTTTTTTTGTCCCTGCGAAATTATCCATTATTCCGGAATTGGTGGACAAAGAGGACCTGCTTATCGCTAATTCTTTGGTGAATACCACGGGAATGATCGCGGCGATATTAGGATTTGGCATAAGCGGGATCATCGTTGAGTGGCTGAAAGCCGCCGGAGGTTTTTATCTGGATTCTTTGAGCTTTTTAGTCTCCGGGGCCATGATCTTCCTTATCGCCAGGAAATCTACCGCTGCCATGAGCCTGAGTAAGGTGGGCAAGGAGATAGTCGAGGTCATCAGCAAGTCCGTAGCCCAGGAAATAAAGGAGGGGCTGCTTTATTTTATCCGGCATAAGGATATACGCTTTACCAGCGGGATCATCTTTGCTTTATGGTCTGCCCTGGGCGCTGTGTACGTGGTAATCATTGTCTTTGTGCAGAAGACCATGCATTCCGCCACAAAGGACTTAGGCCTCTTGATAATGTTCCTGGGGCTTGGTTTGTTTGCCGGCTCTTTGATTTACGGCCGTTTTGGCCAGCGGCTATCCCATTATAAAGTCATCTTTATGTCTTTAGTCTTAAGCGGGATCATGATCGTCTTTTTTGCCGTTGCTTTGCAGCGCTACCCCCAATTTATCGTCGCGGCGACACTGGCTTTTTCCCTGGGGCTTTTTGTCTCGCCGATCATGATCGCCTCCAATACTATAATACATAAGGTAAGCGATAACGGGATGATGGGCAAAATCTTTAGCTCCCTTGAAATAGTGATGCATCTGGGGTTCTTGATTTTTATGTTCTTAAGCAGCTTTCTTGCGGAGCGCTGGGGTAATTTCACTATACTGGTGATCGTCGGCTGCATCTTGAGTGTCCTGGGCCTGGTCAGCCTGGCCTTTCAGCGTAAAATCCAATGGTTAAATTAAAAGAAAACAAACACCTTACAGAAAATAAGGCTATTGAAATCCTTCCGGCCCCTGCCAAAGTATACATCCCCATGATCCAGCACCTGGGAAAAGCGTGTAATCCTTTGGTAAATATCGGTGATCAGGTATTGCTAGGGCAGAAGGTCGCCTCTGTTGACGCCCATGTCTTTGCGCCGATTCACGCTTCGGTTTCCGGGAAGGTAACGGGGATCCAGGAATGGCCGCATCCGGTCCTGGGAAGATGTAAAGCGGTAGTCATTGAGAATGATGGGCTGGATAAATCCCGATTACCGATTTCCAAATCCCAAACCGAAGTGGATAACCTGGGCTCTAAGCAGATCCGTGACATTGTTTTTGAGGCGGGGATCGTGGGGATGGGGGGAGCCAGTTTCCCTTCCCATATAAAACTTAATCCGCCGAAACCAGTGGATACTTTGATCGTCAACGGCGCTGAATGCGAGCCGTATCTGACTTGCGATACCCGTTTGATGGTTGAGAAGACAAGCGAGATCATTAAGGGTATTGAGCTGATTGCCCGGTGTGTGGGCGTGAAGAATATTTATATAGCTATAGAAGATAATAAACCGGCGGCGATAGAGAAGGTCAAGGGGCAAGGATCAAGGGTCAAGGTGTTAAAATCCGCCTACCCGCAGGGCGGGGAAAAGCAGCTGATCAAGAATATATTAGGCAAGGAGATCCCGCAGGGAAAACTTCCTTTTGATATCGGTGTGCTGGTGCATAATGTAGGGACGGTTCTGGCAATATATGAGGCAGTGTATCTGGATAAGCCTTTGTATGAGCGCGTAGTGACAGTAAACGGAAGCTGCATATCGAACCCTAAGAATTTATTAGTGCGCATTGGCACGCCCATCAAGGATTTAATTGATGCCTGCGGGCCCTTAAAAGAAGAGCCGGCTAAAATCATTATCGGAGGGCCGATGATGGGGATCGCGCAATTTAGCGTCAGTGTGCCGGTGATCAAATCCACCACCGGAGTTTTGCTGTTAAACAAAAAAGAGGCAAAGGCAGATGAGGAAGAATCTTGCATTCGTTGCGGCTGTTGTGTAAGAGAGTGCCCTGTCGGCCTGATGCCCACCTTGATCGGCCTGGCTTCGCAGAAAGAAATGTGGAAAGAGGCAAAGGCCTACGGCGCTTTAGACTGTATTGAATGCGGCATCTGCAGCTATGCCTGTCCGTCAAAAATCAGGCTGGTCCAGTCTATCAAAAGGGCTAAACTGGAGGCTCTAAAATGAAGGAAATGGTGAAGTACGGTTTTACCTTAGCGTTGATCTGCATTATCGCAGCCGGGCTTTTGTCAGGAGTGAACCTTTTAACCAAATCAAAGATCATCTCCCAGGCTCAGGCGGAAGAGGAGGCGGGTCTGCGTGAAGTCATGCCTTTGGCTGTGCATTTTGAGGCGGTAAAGCCTAAAGATGATATTTTGTATTATAAGGCACACGATAAAGAGGGCAAGTTGATCGGCGTGGCTTTTAAGGCTTCGGGCAAAGGTTATTCTAGCACCATTGAAACAATGGTCGGAATGCTTAAAGACGGCACAATTACGGCAATAAAAGTGTTAAGCCAGAACGAGACTCCGGGTTTAGGCGCCAGGGTTGCTGAGCCTGAATTCACCGGGCAGTTCAAGGACTTAATGAATATATCCAGCGTAAACGCAATTACCGGCGCGACTATTTCATCGCGGGCAGTCATTGATTCGGTGCAAAAAAAAGCAGGCGAGATCAAGGCATTGATCAACAATGAATAAACTTATTGTTTCTACTTCACCGCATCTGTATAAAAAGGAATCTGTAAGTAAGATCATGTGGATGGTGGCAGCCAGCCTCATCCCTGCCGGTGCAGCCGGAGTCTTTATTTTTGGGTCATCCGCGCTTTGGGTGATTATTTTAGGAGTACTTTCCGCTCTGGCAGCCGAAGCGCTGATCCAGGCTTTGACTAAAAGAAAAATAACCCTTTTAGACGGAAGCGCTTTTATCACCGGTTTGTTGCTCGCTTATAATCTTCCGCCCGGAGTCCCCTTTTGGCTGCCGATCGTCGGTTCATGTTTTGCTATCGCTATTGGCAAGCAGGTTTTCGGTGGGTTGGGCCAGAATATTTTTAATCCGGCGCTGGTGGGCAGGGTATTTCTTATGGCTTCCTGGCCCAAATATATGACCACCTTTACTGTCCCCATGAATTATGATGCAGTGACTGCTGCCACTCCGCTTGCATTATTAAAGGAAGGCAAATTAATAGAAAAGATCTCCTACTTAAATTTATTCTTAGGTAATAGAGGAGGCTGCATCGGTGAAGTCTGTATTGTCGCCTTAGCTTTAGGCGCGCTATTTCTTTTTATTAAAGGTTATATCTCCTGGCATATCCCTTTTACCTATATTCTGACCACCGGAATATTTACTTATGTCTTTGGGCCAAAAGGGCTATTCACCGGCGACTGGCTTTTTCACATCTCCTCCGGAGGCTTGATCCTCGGGGCTTTCTTTATGGCAACCGATTATGTGACTTCGCCGTTGACCGGGAAGGGCCAGATCATCTTTGGCGTTGGGTGCGGCGTACTCACGGCAGTGATCCGTCTTTGGGGCGGATATCCTGAAGGCGTGTCATACGCGATACTGATGATGAATGCCGCTACTCCCATTATTGACCGTTATACAAGAAATAGGATTTACGGAACAAGATGAAAAAACTCATTCCTGAATTCTTAAAAGGCCTGATTAAAGAGAATCCGACTTTTGTCCTGGCGCTAGGGCTTTGTCCGACACTGGCTGTCTCGGTGACGGTTGTAAACGGCATTGGCATGGGTATTGCGGCTACTTTTGTACTGCTTGGCTCAAATATAATGGTCTCGCTTATAAAGAACTTTATCCCTGAGCGTATTCGCATACCTTGTTTTATCGTGATTATCGCGACATTCGTTACGATCACCGAGCTCTTTATGAAAGCATATAGCCCGGCACTCGACCGCGCCTTAGGGATTTACGTGCCTTTGATCGTGGTCAACTGTATTGTCCTGGGCCGCGCTGAGGCATTCGCGCAAAAAGGGAAAGTCCTTAATTCGATTTTTGATGCGTTAGGGATGGGCGTAGGATTTACCTTAGCGCTGATTCTCATTTCCGGTATACGGGAGTTTTTAGGTTCAGGTAAGATCTTAGGGGCGACCCTCATCAAGGGGTTTGAGCCGGTGTTTATGATCGGGATGCCTTCGGGAGCGCTTTTGGTCATCGGCCTGCTGCTTGGTTTCTTTAATCTTTTAAAGTCCCGTAAGGAAAAAGCATGCAAATAGATATCGGGCAATTGCTGGCTATTTTTATCTCGGCAGTCTTTGTCTATAACGTCATACTTTCGCGTTTTTTAGGGCTTTGTTCATTCATCGCCATATCGAAAGAGACAAAGCCTGCCCTGGCGATGAGCCTTGCCGTGCTCTTTGTCATTACCATGTCTTCAGCCCTTACGTGGTTTATTTATCGTTTTCTCCTCATACCGTTTAATCTGGCCTACTTGCGCACGATCTCATTTATCCTTGTCATCGCCACGTTTGTGCAGCTTGTTGAAATGATCATCAGAAAATTTGCTCCTGCAATGTACCGGTTTTTCGGGATCTACCTGCCGCTTATCACCGTTAACTGCGCAGTTTTAGGGGTAGCGGTGCTCAACATAGATATGTTTTTTATAAACGGAAAAGCGGTCCAGGCAAGTTTCTTCTATTCGGTTTTTCAGGGGGTCTGTGTCGGGCTTGGCTATACTGTAGCAATGTTGCTTATGTCAGGGATACGCGAGCGGCTTGATCTATGCAATGTCCCGAAAGTCTTTAAAGATTTTCCGCTTGCGTTTATTATCGCTTCGATTTTAAGCCTTAGTTTCTTAGGTTTTAACGGTTTTCGTTTTTAATATGGAAATACTCATACCGATCCTTACATTAGGAGCCTTAGGTCTGGTTTTTGGCGTAGGCTTGGCCATTGCCTCTAAAAAATTTGCCGTTTGGGTGGACCCGCGGCTGGAGCGGGTCCATGGCCTTTTGCCGGGTTCTAATTGCGGCGCCTGCGGAGGAGCGGGCTGTTTCGGTTTTGCCGAGATGCTGCTCAGCGGTAAAAAAGGAGTAGAGGCCTGTCGTGTTGCCGAAGAGGCTATTAAGGAGAAGATCGCTAAACTTTTGGGCCAGAAGCTACAGAAGCAGGTGCGCAAGGTCGCTACCTTGCATTGTTATGGAGGGACCAGGGTAGAAAGTAGATTCATTTATCAGGGGATTGAAGACTGCGTGGCTGCGAATTTAGTCTTAGGCGGACAGAAGGCATGTGTCTTTGGATGCCCTGGCTTAGAGACATGCGTAAGGGTCTGCCCTTTTGGCGCAATCACCATGTCCGAGGAAAAGCTTCCTATCGTGAATAAAGACCGATGTAAGGCCTGCAATAAATGCGTTTTGATTTGCCCCAAGAAATTATTCAGCTTGAATCCAATGACGCATCCGGTTTTTGTGGCTTGCAGCTCGCATGATTCAGGAAAAGATACCAAGGCAGTCTGTCCGGTTGGCTGCATTGCCTGTAAGTTGTGCGAAAAGGCCTGTCCTGTTGACGCGATTCATGTGATTGACAATTTAGCGGTTATAGATTACCATAAATGCGTATCGTGCGGGAAATGCGTGGAAGCCTGCCCGATGAAAACTATAAGGATAAGAAGATGAATATAGCTGTTTTTGCTTC
>Ga0315289_10003285_pt1 | contig 24550 bp, 33 predicted proteins | sample YL17G11_40_MG_FD_203452 | JGI IMG/M metagenome (GOLD analysis project Ga0315289, IMG submission 203452) | Sediment microbial communities from Yellowstone Lake, YNP, Wyoming, USA - YL17G11_40 | ecosystem: Environmental > Aquatic > Freshwater > Lake > Sediment | place: USA: Wyoming | collected...
TATAGCTCTTGGGTTTGTATTGGTTTGGTTCATCAAACCCGATGCTTGCGGGTCGAATAAATTCGACCCCTACAAGTTAACATGTGCTCAGCGCGGATTCGTATAAATGCATACGCATGTTATCCCTCGCTAATGTTCCTCTTGTGGATGATAACATCCACAAGGAGCATAATGTCAAATCGCTTTGCCGATCGCACCCATAATGACCTGCCAAAAAATGCCATGCTGGACAAAGAACCCAAACTGGACGAGAAAAGGCGACTTTGGATCCAAGGTGAGTTTTTGGTAAACATAAGGAACAATCACAAGTGCAACGATGGCTGAGATCACAACTGTAACGACATTTATAGCTATCTTAGGTTCTGTGCCACCAGAAAACTGAGTAACTGCATTACTAAAGACCACACCGATCAATACTCCAATATACAGAAAAACCTGGCTCATTGGCGACATCGACTCTTTATTCCCAGACTCTTCTAACTTTTTCAAGCGTCCCTTAATGGCTCGCTTACTCAAATTAAAATAACCAAGCATAAATTCCTCCTTTACATTTATGGTTGTGTCAGGACCCAGTCCTGACACGATCCGACCTCTCCCCCTATATCCCCCTCTCCACAAGTGTGGAGAGGGGGAACAGAAGGGGGTGAGGTCTCGCTCTATGAGGATGTTATCATTCTCCTCATCTCAGTTCTTGTGGATGTCGGAGACCCGTCTGGGATAACATCCACAAGGAGCATAGAGCGCCAGGAGTAGCTCCCTGACGCAACAAGAAACTGTGCGAGCGAAGGTCTTACCCTTTCTGACAAGCTATGGCAAGACCGCGCGCTACCCAGATAATATGAAAGCTGTAACTTATCTGAAGATTTCTGAGTTAACCATGAACTCATCATCTAACTTATAGATTCCTTCTACCGGAAAGTCCGGCGTTGCTTTAGCCATGACTTTACGTATAGACTCAGCATCTTTTGCATCCCACTCACAGTATAGTTTGCCTTCCTCGCGTGCATACCAACTTCTAACCCAATATGCATCGACTGTGTGATTCGTCTTCACGGCCTTAGCAATAGGTGTAGCGGCTTCCAAGGTTAGTTTCTTACCTGCCGGGTGAACAACTAAAAATTTTGCCATTTTCCGTCACCTCCTTTCTCTTGAGACTGCCGCCGATGCACGGCATCGGCGCTACGAAGTACATTTAGGGTCGTAACCCCGCCGTCGGTTTTCACGGCGGGGGAATTTCTGGGATAACATCCAAAAGGAGCATCGAGCCACGACGCCCGTGTTATATGCTGTTTGAGCGATTCTATTTTACTTTGTATCTATCTTTTTGGTCAAACAGCGTTAAATCCTTGTAACCTCTTCTAACCCTTGCACTGTGCATGACACCTTTGGGAATAAAGTATGTATCTCCCTTTTTGAAAGTATGTTTCTTGCCGTCTACGGTTAATTCGATCTCACCATCCAGAACAACTGCCCACTGTCCTTCGTGCGAATGTTCAGGAACTTCTGCATCCTTTTCAAAACTCATAAACACAAACTGTTGGTTTTGTCCCTGAAAAAGATGTGAATTTACTCCTTCGATAGGAATATCAGCTTCGGGTAGTTTTGTAATTATCTCTGGAAAGAAATTCTTCTTTGGCACTTCTGACACCCTCCTTTATTAAGGCTTTTCGCTCAGCGAGGATGTTATCATCCTCGCTTGATTCCTCTTGTGGATGTCCGAGACCCGTCTGGGATAACATCCACAAGAATCTCAATATAACGAGGGCCAGAGTGCCTAGTTTCCGCTTTCGGGCAAAATTACCTCTTCAACATGCTTAGAGCCAGGAGGAAGAATCCTACACATCCTTTTCTTTTGGTCAAAATAGATCTTCTTATCTTTATGAAGTTTTTTTAGGACTTTATCCTTGAAATTTGTGACATTGGGATGTTCGATCCATTTACAAAGAGAGTTGACAGGAACGTCTCTTTCGCCCTCATAGTGCAAGAGTAGAAGAGTGGCATTGTCATAATCCATTTTGTGCAGGACTGTCTTGATGCCATCTCTGTCATAAATAATAGGAATGCTCCGTTTTACTAAGCGATCTACGATGCTCTGGGCGTCGTCTGCCGGACAATCGTGATATAATCGCACAAGCTCCGCTAAAATCCAATTACAAACGCTTATTACATAAGTAGCATCCATCGTATTCGCATCTATATCGCCTGTATGGCCAACTCCTCTTTTACTTCTTATCCCATAAAGTGCCTTGATAACCCTTGGGATGTGAAGCCTCAATGAATCATCGAAGGTTTTCGGCGCTTGTTCAAACTTTTGTACTAAGGTATCTATGCGTGGAAGCGATTGCGTGAGTGGCGTATATTGATGTTGTGGATCTGTGGCATACTCAAGCAGTCTAATGACGATTTCGGCGAACTTTCCTCCATTTAATTCACCAGGCTCTAATTTGTTGTTTAAGTAGTTTGATTTCAGTTTCGAGTAATGGAGGAGTAGCTTGGAAACCAGCTTCTTCGGAAAATGTTTTTCTAATTGCTGTTGCAGTAACTGTATCATTTAGATTTCTTACTCTTGGGGAGATCATGTTCGACAAAATTTTCCCCGACCGTCGGTATTTTGAGATCATCCATCATGCTCGTGTCTACCCAGCCCTTGTGATGGGATGTGTCCCGCAAGCTTTGGATCAAATTTTCCGGCACCCTTTCATCTACGTCCTTATAGCATGTATACACGTGATTCCTATTAACCTTAGCAATTTTAGCTATTCTCTTAAGGTAGAATACAAATACCGCATTTCTCTCAAGATTTGACGATGGTTGTTTCTCTTCATAAAAAACCTTGAGTGGTTTTTTGCCTCCGGTGCCAGATAAATCAAGGTCCTTCACTATCTGGCAACCTTCTTTTCTCCTTACTCCTTTCGTTTGAGTCTTTCCTCCTCTCTTTTGTCCGGTGGTTCCTTTTCCTTGCTTTTTACTTACAACTTTTGATAGCAGTTGATCTAAACTGCCTGGGTCCTTCAGTTTTGCTTCTACGTATTTTTCCGATCCTTCAATTTCTATCACTGTTTCCCCAGCTTTGACACTTATTCGTGCTCTATCGTTTGACACGTTTCACCTCCTTTGTTATGGTTTTTCTTTCGCTAAATTTCCTCTTGTCAATGATAACATCCACATGAATTATAAAAACCTATGATCACGTCATCCACAAATTCCTATCCAAGCTCCTGTATTGAATGGCTTCGCTTATGTGGTGAGGCAAAATATTGGGGACGCCTTCTAAATCGGCGATGGTGCGGGAGACTTTTAGGATGCGGTCGTAGGCACGGGCGGAAAGTCCTAATCGGGTGATCGCCTGCCTCAACAACTCTTTGGAGTCCTCATCAATGGGGCAATATTTTCTGATCTCCTTAGATTCCATGTGAGCATTACAGAAAATGTGCTTTTCTTCTTTGAATCTCTCCAATTGAACTTTCCGAGCAACGTTGACTCTTTCTCGGATGACCGAAGAATGTTCTCCCGTAGGCTGACCGGAAAGCTCTTTGAATTTGACGGAGGGAACTTCTATGTGAATGTCTATCCGGTCTAACAAAGGACCTGATATTCTCGACATATATTTCTGGATTTGCAAAGGTGAACAGGAACAGTCGTGCGCAGGATCACCGTGATACCCGCAAGGGCAGGGATTAAGTGCTCCGGCAAGCATGAATTTGGCGGGATAGGTTAAGGACATGGAAGCACGGGAGATGGTAACCCTGCCATCCTCCATGGGCTGTCTCAAAACTTCTAAAACGTCTTTATGGAATTCCGGCATCTCATCTAAGAATAAAACCCCATGATGAGCTAAGCTAACTTCGCCGGGACGCGGAATTCTGCCACCACCGATCAGACCGGCATCGCTTATGGTGTGATGAGGTGACCTAAATGGACGGGTAGCTATTAAGGCGGTATCCCGCGGAAGAAGACCAGCCACCGAATGGATTTTGGTGGTCTCCAAAGCTTCGTCTAAAGTCAAATTGGGGAGGATGCTGGGAAGTCTTCTTGCCAGCATGGTTTTGCCAGAGCCGGGTGGACCTATTAAAATTATATTATGTCCTCCAGCTGCCGCCACCTCCAAAGCTCTTTTGGCATGTTCCTGACCCTTCACATCCGAAAAATCTATTGGATACTCCAACGCCCTCTCAAATACTTCAGATATGTCGATCTCAAAAGGCTCTATGGTGTCACCATTTTCCAAAAAATTTATGGTCTGTCTTAAAGATTCCACCGGATAAATCTTCAATCCCTTTGCCATCGCCGCCTCTTTGGCGTTCTCTTTGGGAACGATCATCCCTTTCAGGTTATCGCATTCGCGGGCGTGTAGTGCCATGCACAAAGCCCCACGAATCGGTCTTAAGCTCCCATCCAATGAAAGCTCGCCTAAGACGATATAATCATCGAAATTCTCTCTGGCTATTTGCCCGGTAGCACCTAAAATTCCAACGGCCATGGGAAGATCAAAAGCAGAACCCTCCTTTTTCACATCCGCCGGTGCGAGATTGATGGTCACCTTTTGGTTGGGAAAGCGAAAGCCGGAGTTTTTGATGGCGGACATGACTCTCTCCTTGCTCTCCCTGACTGCACCCTCGGGTAAGCCCACAGTAGCAAAGGCAGGAAGGATGGGAGTTATATCTGCTTCAACTTCGACGATATAGGCATCTATGCCTAAGACCGCACTGGATAAGACTCGGGCTAACATAGTTTGATAAGGTTAAATGTTTAAAGTTGTGAAAGTAATAAAATGCATTATTTTTGATGCGATGTTGCCCCCTCACCCTAACCCTCTCCCCCAAGGGGAGAGGAGACAGGAGAAGGGAAATCAGATCTCTATTGTCAACCACCCCCGATAAATCGAGGGATGGTTGACCTACAACTTATTTAATAATTTTAAATCTTCCCTCACTTAGCTTGTTCTGTCTTTTTCTCCTTGTATTCCTTAAAGAGTTCACCTATACCCGCAATGCTTCCGAGAATGCCTGAAGCTTCAAGGGGCAAAAATATTTTCGTTGCATGGCCATCAGCAATCTTCTGAAGAGCTTCAAGATATTTTATTGCAATCAGGTCATTTGTCGGTTTGCCTTCATGGATGGCACCAAATACTGTTTGGATTGCCTCACCCTCGCCTTTGGCTACGGTCGACTTCTGGTATCTATCAGCATCGGCTACCTTCTTTATCGCCTCCGCCCTTCCTTCCGCCTCAAGTATGGCGGCTTGCTTGTATCCTTCAGCCGTAAGTATGGCTGATTGCTTATGACCTTCGGCTTCGAGGATCATTGCCCGTCGGTCCCGCTCTGCCTTCATCTGGCGGTGCATTGCCTCCGTAACATCCGCGGGTGGTTCTATTCTCTGAAGTTCTACCCGGGTAACCCTGGTTCCCCATTTATCCGTAGCATCATCCAGAATCTGGCGCAGTTTGGTATTTATCACCTCACGGGAAGTGAGTGATTCGTCTAAGGCTAAATCACCGACCAGATTTCTCAAATTCGTCTGGGCAAGTTTGGTGGCGGCCATATAGAAATTGGCAACATTATAGGTGACCTTTACCGGATCAGTGACTTCGTAATAAACCACCGCATCCACTTCCACCACCACGTTATCTTTGGTAATTACCGCCTGTGGAGGCACATCCACCACCTGCTCCCGCATGTCCACCTTTATCATGCTCTCCAAAATAGGAACGATAATGGTTAGTCCGGAATCCGCGGTGCGCTGATATTTGCCCAGCCTTTCGATCAATGCTTTTTGCCAGGGTCGAACAGTCTTTATCCCGCTGGCAACAAATATAAATACAACAATGGCTACAATAACATATACCACTGGCATTTCATTCCCCCTTCTTTAAGAGTTTAACTATTACATGTGTTCCTTCCACTCGGGCTACTTCAACTGTGTTTCCCACTGGTATAATCTCACCCGTATCGCTATCTGCCCTCCATTCGTCTTTTCCTATTCTGACCCGACCGGTGTTCTTAATATTATCAATCTCTTCCACTACCACACCCTTTTGATGAATAAAGCGATCGGCACCGATCCCTGGGGGTTGTTTTTTGGTGAACCGTTCGGCAAATCTTCTGGTAACGGCAAAAAGCACCACGGAGATGACAATGAAGCTTCCTAATTGCCAACCACCGCCAAGACCGAGGAGCGCCAGAATACCTGCTATGGCTGCCCCGATACCAAACCACAATAGAAAAAATCCCATATGAAATAACTCGCCGATAAAAAAGAGCCCAGCTATAACCATCCATATCCACCAGAGTTTAACGGGCATTATTTCACCTCCTTTTTAAAGATTTTCCGCTTTATGTAACTCTCTCACATCTTATTTCTATCTCATCCTCTCCCCCCATAGCGCTTTCAATCAGTTTGGCAAAATCTTCGCTCATTCCTTTTTCTTTCAAAAGGTCAAGCGTTTCCCGGTTAATGTAATAATCTGTGTCTGTCAAACTTTCCTCTTCCAGATTATCAGCTAAAAACTGTAAGTCCTCATCCGTAATTCTGCCCAAGTATTGACCTGTGTCGTTATCGTATAGCTTTACCATACAATCCTCCTTTTTTTTATTTTCTTAAAACCAATTTCAGAAAATGCAAGCCTGCGAAACTCTTTTGCCCAAATGGGCGGCTACAAAAACTTCCTCACACTAAATCTTTGTTGTAGTCGCAGATTTTTAGTCTGCGCAAATTTTTTCGCACACTTTAGTCTGCTTAAAAAATCCCCCCACGCAATCTAAAGATTGCGGCTACAAAAACATCCACCCCCGCTTTACACAATCTCAAATGCCCAGGCACAATAATATTCCTCCGGATGTTTGTCCGGGGGACAGGCGATGCAGGTGGTGCGAATGCGGGGATCGATGGTTCGGGTGAACTCTCTGTATTCGACGATGCCGACCGGCTTACAGGGGAAGTCGGGAAGTCCCTTCCTCTTGCGAGCGGATTGAACGCGACAGTCGTTCATCCGAAAAACGAAACGGTTTTGGGTCTCCTCCACGATTTCTTGTTTGTTCAAACGACTGTAAAGCCGATAGTTCAAAGCCTTTTTCAACCCTTCGAGACCGCTTCCTTTAGCAATATTGTGGCGTTGCATTATCCGTTCCGCTTCAACGACGGTAAATCTCTCCCATGCTTTCCGATCACACTCGATGGCTGCTTCCATCCCGAATTTTTGCTCCACTGCCAAAAACCACAAACCGTCATGCGCCAGCCAATTTTTGGCAAAATCATCCAGCATGCCGATTAATTCTTCGCGGGGGATATCACTCAAGTCGATCATGTATTTATTTGGGTTTCGTGAGTGGGACATAAATCTTTCCCCTGTGTCATTGCAAAGAGCGAAGCGACGAAGCAATCTCAATATTTTAATGTAAAAAGATTGCTTCGCCCCCGCCAAAGGCGGGGGACTCGCAATGACAGCGTGAAGCCTTTTCTTCCTTTACCTTTCACACGTGACACAAGTCGTCAAGATGCGTTGCATGTCGCTACTCCGAAAATATTACTCGGTTACCTTGTAGACCTGGTCGTGGTCTCGGACATGTTCTTTCACTTTTATTCCGATAGAGTCCCCGGCTTTAGCGGTCTGCACATTCTGATGCTCAACCTGTATAGATTCCACCACTTGAGTTAAGTCGGTGGTGTGCCCCTTAATGCGGATGGTGTCTCCAACGGAGAGCGTTCCCTGGGTGATTTCGATGGCGGCTACCCCGATTTTGCGGAAATAATCCGATATTTTTCCGATTTCCTCCTCAGGCATCTTATTCCTCCTTTGACCGTGAAAAGGTTGGTGATTTGAAAAGCTAAAATTCCATTTTGATCCCTATTTATTTTTCTTTTAAGCTTAAAATATAATGCCCAAAGGAATTAACGCAAGTAAAAAATTCACTTTTTATTCCTCAAACTCTCTTTAAACCAAAGTAGGGAACTAAAACTCTATATTGACAAAATTCATTTTCGTGTTATCTTAAAGACAGAATGGAGAGAAACCAGATAGACACAAGGCTAAGATGAAAATAACTGAATTTTAATTCGCAAAAGACCGATTATTCATTTTGGAAATTTAACCTAAAAAGCTAAAGGAGGTTTTATGAGATACCTTGGTTTCAAATTTATGCCGGCTTTCCTGATAGTATGCATTCTTATTTTCACCATAGGTAACCATGTATATGCTTATCAACACGTATCTGCAATTTCATTTTCCAAAGCGGAACTTTCCTTTGAGAAGATATCTGGCTACGACGTGATCAAGCTTTCGGGGGCACATTTGATGAACAAAATTGGCGAGCCGGCTCTTCCGGTAAGGAATGTCTATGTGGCTCTGCCTGGTAATGTCGGCGTCACAGACGTTGAGTTATCATCTTTTGAGGTGCAAAAGTTAGGTGGAACATACCGCATCTATCCAGCTCAGCCACCTGTTCCTACGAAAAAGGATGCCAAGATAGGTCCCTTTGTCCAACCAAAGGCTTCGATTTACAATTCCTCTGAGCCGTACCCGAAAAATATAGTGGAGTATGTGGGAACAGGACTTTTGGGTGGTCAAAAGATCGCTATGCTGCGGGTCTATCCCGTTCAATATTTGCCATCCGAAGGTGCATTGAAATTCTATGATCGAATCCAATTCAATCTTATCACAAAATCCGATGAGCCACCCCCATCGGTTATCTTTCGTAGTCCCACGGCTCAACGGGCTTATGATGAAATCTCTAAGGATTTGGTGATCAACCCCGAAGAGATCGGCAAAAATGCGAATTATACACTTCCCACCGGAGAGTTCTTTGAATATTTGATCATTACGAGCGGAGAGCTGGTCTCCTCATTTCAGCCTTTAGCCGATTGGAAAACCCAAAAGGGAATTCCGGCGGTCATAAGAACCACATCCTGGATAAACTCGCATTATTTGGGGAGAGATTTACAGGAAAAGATCAGGAACTATCTAAAAATAGCCTATCAGGATTCCGGCACAGTGTGGGTGTTGCTCGGTGGTGATACAGAGATACTCCCCTGCCGATACGCCAGGATTGAGATGGAAAGCTATTCTGAGGATATCCCCTGCGATTTATATTATTCAGATCTGGATGGTAGTTGGGACTACGATAACGATAGCTGGTTTGGCGAACCCGAGGACAGCGTGGACATGTTTCCGGATGTGTTTGTAGGAAGGGCTCCGGTGAGCAGTGTCCAGCAGGCTCAAAGATTTGTTAATAAGGTCTTTACGTATAGCAGAACTCCCACTTCAGGCTATCAAGTTAAAGGTTTATTCTTTGCAGAATATATGGATGCCCGGACAGATGAAGGAATTGCTAAAGATATGATTATCAATAGGTATCTTCCTGAAAGGTTCTATCCGGAAACCAGGCTCTATGCGAGTTTGGGAAACCTGAATAGTGGAGCTGTGGTCAGTTCTCTCAACCAGGGGTTCAATATCGCCAACCACTGCGGACATGCGAATTATTATATTTTATCTACCGGTCCCGATTATCTTCTAAATTCGAACTTCGATGGTCTGAGCAACGCTCCTAAATTTACCGGCGTATTGTATTCAATCGGATGTTGGCCCGCGGCGATAGATTACGACTGTATAGCGGAGCACTTTGTAAACTCCCCCAATGGGGGTGGTTTTTTCATAGGGAATTCCAGATACGGTTGGTTTACGCCATCCTTCCCCGGATATGGCAGTTCAGATCTGTTCGATCAAGAGTTCTTTTCAGAGGTGTTTCTGAAGCTTAAGCCTTGTCTGGGGACAGCCTTGGCTGAGTCCAAATTACAGTATGCCGCTGATGCGCACGCGGTCAACGACTATCGCTGGGTTTCTTTTGAGCTGACTCTTTTGGGCGATCCTGAAATGGCGCTCTGGACTGATGTTCCCAGAAGCCTGACTGTGCATTATGCCGACAGCATTGTGATTGGGCAGAGCGAATTTTTAGTTTCCGTAATGGATGGGGATCAGCCGGTCAAGGATGCATTGGTCTGCGTTTCTAAAGGAGGGGAAGTATATAATAATGGTACGACTGGTTCCGATGGACAAGTGCGATTGAGAATATTCCCTACCACAGCAGGCACTCTTTTTGTTACCGTGACTTTTCCGAACTTTCTGCCCTATCAGGGGTATGCTGTGATCATGTCGGATGGACCCAATATTACCCAGTGCGGTTACGTGATTAACGATGCTTTGGGCAATAATGACGGAATAGTTAATCCAGGGGAGAAGATAAGGATGTTTCTGAAATTGACTAATTCCGGGAACCAGACCGCATACGCCGTAGCAGGTTCTTTGTCTACCTCCAGCGCTCTGGTGGACACAATTGAAGACGATCAGGCTGACTACGGCAATATAGCTTTGGGCGACACTACGAGTGGTGAATTCAGTTTTCTTGTCTCCTCTGCCGCCTCGGATAGGGATGTGATTTACTTTAATCTTGGGGTCACAGCCAATGGGGGATTTAGTTGGAATCCTCAGGCAGCGGTTACTGTCGGTGCTCCGGTGGTGGTTTATTTGAAAAGCTACATAAGTGATGGATCTGGTGGAAATGGGTGGGCTGATCCGAATGATACCGTAAATTTGACGGTGACTGTCGAAAATGAGGGGTTAGGGAATAGCAAGAGAACGTATGGAATCTTGAGCACGAATGATTCCTATATTAGCATTTTATCAGACAGTTCTTGGTTTGGTGACCTGGGACCCGGACATATTGCCAATTCGGGTGTTCCCTATAAATTAGCAATTAGCGGAGCTTGTCCCAATAGACACATTGCCTGGTTATCCCTCACAGTTGCGGGGGAAAATTATTCAACTGTCGATTCATTCCGCCTTTTCGTTGGTGACGTTAGCTTCTCTTTTGATGTAGAGAACGGAGAAGGGGGATGGGTTCACTCCGGAACTACAGACGAATGGCACATCACTACGCACAGAAGTCATTCTGCGCAACACAGCTGGTACTGTGGCCAAGAAATGAGTTGGCAATATAGCTCTAATTTTACGGCTTATCTGGTCAGTCCCTCGATTGTGGTGGCCGATTCTGCCGAGCTTAGCTTTTGGACTTGGTATTTTATTGAGTCGGGCATGGACTACGCCTTCTGTGAGATAAACTCCGGCGGGGGCTGGAGGGAGCTGGGCATGATGACCGGGCAAAGCGGCGGCTGGGTGCAGAAAACTTATGATCTATCCGAGTATGGTGGAGACACGGTGCAAATCAGGTTCTCATTTTTTAGTGATAATGACCAGGTCCAATTCGAAGGTTGGTATATAGACGATATCGAGGTTATCCCTAATAAGCCGAATTTTATATGTGGAGATTGTAATGGCGATAGTTTAGTGGACGCTTCCGATGTGGTCTACCTGATTAATTATCTATTTGCCCATGGACCAGGGCCGGTTCCATATCAAAGCGGGGATGCGAATCACGACTTAGAGGTGGATGTTTCTGATGTGGTATACCTGATCAATTATCTCTTCGCGGGTGGTCCTCCGCCTTATTGCCCATAGAATAATTGAAATCTCTGTTTTTCAAAAAAGCCCCGCCAAAAGCAGGGCTTTTTGTTTCTGATATGAACAAAACCATTACGTCAAAAGATTTAAAGGAAGCATTGCTTTACAAGCATTTTTCGGATAAATCCGTTCAGTGTAATATCTGTCAAAGAAGATGTCTGATCAAAGATGGGAGACTGGGGTATTGCTCCACTCGGTTAAATGACGGCGGAAAACTTTATACCCTTATTTACTCCAAAATTTCCTGTTGTATGGTCTCCCCAATTGAGAAAAAGCCATTGTTCCATTTTTATCCGGGTAGCCAGTGGTTATCTTTGGGAACTTTAGGATGTAACTTCAGATGCCCCGGCTGTCAGAATTGGGACATAGCCCATGCTAAGTCCAATTCAAAAGAATCACAAACCGAGTATATCACTCCTCCCTTCGACAAGCTCAGGGTGGTGAGTAAAGTCGAACCACAAGAATCAATTGACTTAGCAAAAAAACACAACTGTAAAGGAATCTCCTGGACTTATAATGAACCCACTATCTGGTTTGAATATACTTTAGATGGAGCCAGATTAGCCAAAGAAAATGGTCTTCTTACCAATTATGTGACCAATGGTTTCATTACCCCCGAAGCTCTGGATTTAATTGGTCATTATTTAGATGCCTTCAGGGTGGACCTCAAGGGATTTTCTGGTGATTTCTATAAAAAGATTTGTCACGTGGATGATTTCAGAGGGATTTTGGAGGTGACCAAAAGGGCAAAAGAGAAGTGGGGAATGTGGGTTGAAATTATAACCAACATAATTCCCGGATATAGCGATGATGAAAAACAGTTAAGAGGGATCGCCTCGTGGATAAAAAAGGATTTAGGTGAAGAGACTCCCTGGCATGTGACCCAATTCGTCCCGCATTTAGAGCTTTCACATATACCGGCTACTCCTGTTTCTACGTTAGAAAAAGCAAGGAAGATCGGGTTAAAGGAAGGTTTGCAATATGTGTATTTGGGCAATGTCTGGGGGCATCCCGCCGAAAACACTTATTGTCATAATTGCAAAAAGCTTTTGATAGAAAGAAAAGGATTTTACATTTCGCAATATAACATTAAAAACGCTAAATGCCCTTATTGTGGAAATACAATTCCTGGAAGATTTAACTAAATTTCCGTTAGGGCAGGAGTTAAACTCCTGCCCCCGATGCTAAAGATGGGTGTTCTTCATCCATCGTTTATTTTCCATTGCTGAAGAACACCGGGGGAAGCAAAAACCGCACCAGCAAGCTGGTGCACTCCGAACAAACCTATCAGAAGAAATGGCTAAATGCATAAATTGTGGAAAGGAATCCAAGCTTATCTCTAAAGTTTTAGAAGTCTGTCTGGATTGTATCAGAAAGGATTTTGAGAAGGTTTTGCCTCAGATTCAAAGAGTCCATGCCAAGTCTCGAATAGAATTTGATCTGCCCATAACTCCACCAAAAGACCGCCAAGGAGTTCAATGTAATTTTTGTGTGAACGAATGCAGGATTCCGGAAGGGAAAAGGGGTTATTGTGGACTAAGAGAAAATAGAGAGGGAAAGCTTTATGGTGGAGGAAAAAATGAAGGGAATTTAGGCTGGTATTATGATCCTTTGCCCACCAACTGCGTGGCGGATTGGGTGTGTGCCGGAGGATCAAAAGCTGGCTATCCGAAATTTTCTTACTCTCCCGGACCTGAATATGGATACAAAAATTTAGCCGTCTTTTATCAAGCCTGCTCGTTCAATTGTCTCTTTTGCCAGAATTGGCACTTTCGGCGACAGGTTTATTCTAAAAGAAAGATGACAGCAGAACAGTTGGCAGATTGTGTGGATGACAGGACTTCATGTATATGTTATTTCGGAGGCGATCCGACTCCACAGATAGTCCATGCTCTTGAAACCTCCAGACAAGCGTTAGATAAAAATAAAGGAAGAATCTTGCGTATCTGCTGGGAGACCAATGGGGCGATGAATCCCTCTTTCTTAGAAAAAATGGCAGATCTATCTTTGAAATCTGGGGGGTGTATCAAATTCGATCTGAAAACTTATGATGAGAATCTGAATATTGCTTTGTGTGGGGTAACAAACAAGAGGACTTTGGAAAATTTTAAAAAATTAACCGAGATTTCCAAAACAAGACCTGATCCTCCGTTTCTTATTGCCAGCACCCTTCTTGTCCCTGGCTATGTTGACCCATACGAAGTCTCCCAAATTGCAAAATTTATCGCCAATCTGGACAAGGACATTCCTTATGCTCTTTTAGGCTTCCATCCTCAATTTCACATGACCGATCTTCCCACCACCTCAAAGAGACATGCGGAGGAATCTAAACTCGCGGCAGAAAAAGAGGGTTTGACAAATGTGCGAATTGGAAACATTCATCCTTTAGGAAATGCTTATTGAGAGAATCTTTGAGGTTAAGCGTTCCCCGGAAACATGGGGAATTCTTGTTTCCGATGCATCAAGAAATTATCAATCACTATTCGTAATAAAGTGAACGGAGAGACTTTTGCTCGGGTTAAAAATAATCCTTTGCAAGTTTTTTCCGAGGGATCCAAATTCGGACTTGACAAATGCGAATTTTGTCCTATCTTTTCATCTCGTATAGTGGTGTTCGCTTGAAGTTTTTAAGATGGTGAGCGTATTTTGGGCTAATGTTGAACTTGATCGTTGGCTTGGGCAATCCCGGAGAAAGATATAAAAATACTCGTCATAATCTGGGCTATAGAGTAGTCGATTTTTTAGCCGATAGGTTCGACAGGTTCGATAAACTCACTGCAAGCAAGCTCACTACAAGAAAGAATAAAAAGGAGTTTAAGCCGGGAAAAGGAGAGCTCCTTTTTTGTGAAACAGAGGTCGGAGGCGAAAGAATTTTTTTGATAAAGCCACTTACCTTTATGAATTCAAGCGGGGTGGCGGTGGTAGAGGCCATGGATAATTTCAACTTGGGAATTGAAAATCTTCTTGTGGTTTGTGACGATGTATCTTTGCCTTTGGGAAAGATAAGAATCCGGGAGAAGGGAACAGATGGTGGGCATAAAGGCTTACGATCAATCGTTTATCAACTGAATTCCATTGATTTTGCTCGGCTGAGGATGGGAATTGGGGATATGAAAGATGCGGTCGATTTAGAAGAATTCGTGCTCGAGGATTTCAAGCCCGAGGAGAAAGAGGAAAAAGATCAGATGGTAGAAAAAGCAGCCTTAGCGGTGGAGAATACAGTAATGAACGGAATAGAGGATAGCATGAACCGATTCAATGTTTGAATGGGTTTGGTCTTTGATCGAATCGAAGCAGTATATGATTCAAGTTAGGCAAAAGAACAAGTGATTTGAACATGAAGAGTTTAATATGCCATATTTGAGGAGGTAGTTATAATGGGTTTGCTCAAAGAGGTAACTATAGAAACTATAAAACGATTACCCGATGAGTGTTCGTTGGAAGACATAATGTATAAGATAAATTTTGTTGCTTCTGTTCTTGAAGGGCTTAAAGATGCTGAAAGTGGAAGGTTATTGACCACCCAGGAACTTCTCAACAGAGTTGAACAATGGGCAAAGTAAAATGGACAGAAAAGGCAAGCAACAATTTGCAAGCAATTTATGATTATATTGCAAAAGATTCCAAAACATATGCTGGTAGATTTATAAAATCTCTCATTAGAGCAACCACAAAACTTGAAAAGATGCCTTATTGTGGTCGCATTGTGCCAGAGTTTGAAAATTATGGACTTAGAGAAGTCATTTACCAAAATTACAGGATTGTTTATAGAATCACAGAAGCCAGCGAGGATGTTGAAATACTTGCAATAGTGCATGGCGCGCGTGAAATTAAAACTGCATTTCGTCAGGATTGGGAGCTATAGACAAGAACTTATAGCTTGTTTTTCGGCCTAACATAGGCTAAAAGTGTGACATCCAAATGCTATCGCGCTTCTTTTAGCCTTAACCGTTAGGTTAAGAGGCTCTGCTCTGAAGTATACGATGTGTGGTGAGGTTTTAAGCCGCCACAGAGAGAAGGTTGAGTAAGTTATTACTAAAAAAATGCGGGCACTGTTTTTTCATAGAAGGCGAAATCAATTGTTAGAGGTTTACGAGGAATAAACATGAAAAAATTGCATGAGCGATATATTATAGATGAAAAGGGACAAAAGACGGCGGTGGTCATTCCAGTTGAGGAGTATGAAGAACTTCTAGAGGACCTCCATGATCTTGCAATAATTGCCGAACGCCGAGATGAGCCAACTATAACTTTGAAAGAACTTAAAAAAAAGCTAAAGCAAAATGGACTCTTATGAGATTCGATGGAAAAATTCGGCTGAACAGGATTTACGGAAAATTAGTTTACAGGAAATCCCTCGAATCATCAAAGTCATCGAATCATTGGTGGATGATCCATTTCCACCACAACACCGCAAGCTTCGAGGCTCAGAACGAGATTATCGAATTCGAGTAGGAGATTACAGGGTAATCTATCAGGTGGAGACCAAAACTAAAATCATAGTCATTTATCATGTCCGTCATCGTAGAGAGGCATATCGTAAATAAAAAGAGCAGTTGTCCGTTTTGACTGAATAAGGTGTGTTTGTGGTTCCAGGAGTTTGTTCCGTTGGAAGCAGACTTATTCACCCAGATAGAGCGGGACACAAATTTTATGTTATGGTTGAAATGCAAATGTAAAAAAGTCCGAAGGGAGGTGAAAAGTTGCCAATATACGAAACCGTGTTGGTTTTAGATCCCTCTTTAGATGATAAAATCATCCAAAAGGAGATAAAAAAGATTGAGGATCTTATCACCGAGCATAAGGGAGAGGTGTTGAAGACCGATAAATGGGGGAAAAAAAGGTTAACCTATCCCATAAGGAAGAAACATGAAGGTTATTATACTTTGATTCTCTTCCAGGGGGAGGGAAGAATTCTAAAAGAACTGGAGAGAGCATACAAATTAAATGAATCCTGTTTAAGATATTTGACTGTGGCCGCGGAAGAAAGAGAGGAGGCTATCTTCTCGGGGGGAAAAGAACCCGAAGCCAAAGAAGATCCATTAACTATTTCTTAAATAGAAGATAGACGGAAAATGATAAGGGAAAGGAGAGACAGGAGGTTTCAAAGTAATGGCGAATACAAAATTGCCCAGTCTTAACAAGGTCATAATTGTAGGGAATCTGGTTAGGGACCCGGAGCTACGTTATACCTCAGGCGGAGTTCCGGTGGTTAATTTCAAAATCGCCTCCAATAAGAAATATAGAGACAATTTGGGGATGTATAAAGAGGATGTGTGTTATGTAGGTGTGGTGGCTTGGCAGGATTTGGCGCAAAGCTGTAGCGAATTTTTGAAGAAGGGTTCCGCGGTGTTAGGGGAGGGGGAACTGCGTAGTCGTATGAAAGAGAACGAAGATGGCAGTAAACGCAATTACGTGGAGATAAAGGCATTTCAGGTTCAATTCTTGGACAGGAGGGCTGAATCGGTGCCTCTGGGAGAAGAGAATATTTTTAATTTAAGTCAAACCGACCAGGAAAATCAAACCGATTTCAAAGATTTTCTTGGTGAAATCTGAAGAGTAAAATCTTTATGGATAGGAGATAGTGAATGTTAACGGATTTCGAAAGAAAAAAAAGGAAGACCTGTCGTTTTTGTGAAAACAAAACCCTGGTGATCGATTACAAAGATGAGAAACTTCTTAGGAAGTTTCTCTCGGATCGAGGAAAGATTGTGCCCAGACGCATCTCGGGCAATTGTGCAAAACATCAAAGGAGAGTGACTATCGCCATAAAGAGGGGAAGACACCTGGCACTTTTGCCTTATACTGGCGAGGTCTACAGATAATCTGAATAAAGGGGCTTCGAGGCTCGTTTGAAGTTGGTCCCGCCAAAGGCGGGATATCGAATCTCGTAATGGGAAGCTCGATATAGGATAAACCCAAGCTTCTTGCTTCGAAGATCGAGCATGGACACGAGCTTCGATAGCGATTCGTATGAATGCATATGCATAAACGATGGACGAAAAGATTTTAGCAGGAGATAAGGATGAAGATAATTCTAAAAGATGACGTGGAAAAATTGGGTAAGTGTGGAGAGGTGGTGGAGGTGAAGGACGGATATGGAAGAAATTTTCTCATAGCTCGCAACTTAGCTATCCCAGCCACCAAAGGGAATTTGAAAGCCATCCGGGAGGTAACCAAACAGAAAGAGATAAAAGATCTTAAGAAGAAAAGACAGGAGGAGAGACTGAAAATTCAACTGGAGAAAATATCCTGCACCGCGGAGGTGAGAGTAGGAGAAGAGGACAAGGTTTTCGGTTCAGTGACGGCCCAGGATATCTCAGAACTTTTAAAGGAGAAAGGATTTGAGATAGATCGACACAAAATTTTGCTGGAGACCCCCATCAAGGCATTAGGGGTTTATACTGTCCCCATTAAGGTCGCCAGCGACTTGGTGGCTAACCTGAAAGTTTGGGTGATGAAGAAAACAGCAGATCTTCAGAGTAACTTGTGATGGTGAAAAAATGAGCATGATTGAAGCAAAGGTAAATGGGCTGGCTTTGGACATGACCACCAACTCACCGGTGGTGATCTTATCCTCCTCGGATTCCGACCGGATGCTCCCCATCTGGATCGGACATTATGAAGCCTTAGCCATAGCCATGGAGCTTTCCGGACTTTCCTCCAAAAGACCTTTGACCCACGATCTTTTGAAATCCGTGATTTATGCCCTGGGTGGAAAAGTGCAGAAGGTGGAGGTGACAGAACTGGTCCATCAAACCTTCTATGCCAAAATCTACATAGAGTTGAATGGATCGGTTGTGCAAGTGGATGCTCGTCCCTCCGACTCCATAGCCTTAGCCCTTAAGACAAAAGTTCCTCTCTTTGTGGCGGAGGAGTTATTCCAGATCAAAAGGGGCGACAAAACTACGCCAGATCTCTCCGATCCCGAAACCTTAAAGGAGAGATTGAAAAGGATAAATCCGGAGGATTTCGGCAAATACTCCTTGTGATCTGGAAAAGCGTAGGTAGCTCTTTGAAGGCATTTGGTGGTAAGGTCTATCTGACGTAGTTCTGCAATCCGTCCTCCTCGCATTTGGCGGAGGGAAGTTGAAGGAAAAAATCAGATCCAAAGAGATTTTGATACATTCGGCAGAATCCTTCCCCCATGATCCTTTTATTTTGAGAACATGATCGCCGGGGGCGGATGCTATTTATAAATTATTCATCCGCCTATTATAGAGTTGGGGGATTTTATGGAAGAAGTTCCCGAAGAGCAGATTCGTCTCTGGTTATTATTTTAGGCTGGGCAAGATAAGGTATCTTGGCAGCAAAAGATTCGTATGAATGCATACGCATTTGAGTCTTCATAAGATGTTGGTTAATTTTAAAACTTGATTATACTAAACGTGAATGAAGTCTTGTCCGCAGGATCCAAATTCGGAAAGAAAAGGAAAGAGTTGGTGGAAGAAAAAGAAAAATCAAGCGAAGCGAAACCCCTCGGCAGGATCGCCTTAAAGATCGTGATGGGGGATAAAGAGCGGGACGTGACCTATGAGGAGCTGTGTCTTTCCAATAATTTAGCCCAAGAGGCATTGGTCCGGCTTTTGGTAAAAAAGAAGATCATCAAGTCTGAGGAACTTTTAAAAGAGATGGAACAGGTGAGAAAAGAAAGGTATAGATCACCCGGAGATTTGCCACCTTACAAATGATAGAGCCACTCCTCTCTGTCGGGGGATTTCCATCCGGTCCCGCCTTTGGTGGGAGCAAGGAAGATTTCAATATCCGAAGGTAACAATGGCTGACGAAGTTGTTCTCAAGTGGTCAACCCATCCGGTAAAAAAAAGCAGTAAAATTTCTATTTTAGTCATCTTGTTTTTATTCGTAGTCTGGTTTCTGGTTTACTTGACCACCTTCAGTCTTCTTCTTACCCTGCTTTCGGTGGTAATCATGTTAGGCTCGCTTTCGCCTTTCTTTTTGCCCACGTATTATGAGTTGAACGAAAAGAAAATTAAGGTGAAATTCTTTTTCAATACCAAAGAGAAAGAGTGGAGCATGTTCCGGTCGTTTTATGTGGACAAAAACGGGGTTTTGCTTTCTCCTTTTGAAAAACCATCCAGGTTAGAGAATTTCAGGGGTCTTTACGTAAGATTCAGTCAGAACAGGGATGAAGTGGTCGATTTTGTGAGATCAAAGATGGTGAGATGACGGAGATTTGCTTATGCTCTGTCTAGAAAATAAGATTCGTATGAATGCATACGCATTTCTATGTTTATCGTTGTCCGCAGGATCCATAGGATCGGTTGGGGTCACGGCCACGTATCGTAAATCGTTTCTCGGTTTCGGGGGTTGTGTCCCAGACCATGAACGAGTGACGATGACTTTTGAGACGATACGTAACCGACTTGTAGTGAGCGGAGCGAATCTAAATTGAAACCTTTTAAAACGAAACCGAAAGATGCAATGTGATTTGATTGATAAAACACTAAGAGGTTATCTATAATGACTTTCAGAGAGATGTTCTCTATGGGTGCAAAGGGAAAAGAAGAGCTTACTCCGCACCAAGAGGAGATTTTGACCAAGATCGCCCAGAAGGTTATCCTGTGGAAAATGTCTGTGCCGGCCATCCTCTTTTTAGAATCGGTAAAACCGTTAAATTATATCGGAAGTCAAATGATGGCCTTCTTTGAGCCTTTTGTCCAGACCCTCTTCTCTTGGAAAGATTATGATGAGCTCAGAAAGATGATGGAGGAAAGGGGAACGGTAGAAAGGCTTTTGCGAAGGATCGAAGAGCTCGACGCCGAAGCACAAGCTAAAGAGAAAGTTTTGAAAGAGGAAAGAAAATTGAAAAGAAAAAAAGAGTGGAGGGAAAAAAGTTTTAAGGGGAAGGTAAGATATTTTCTCATCGGTAAATGATAGCGGTAGCCGCACCTTTCAGGGTGCGTGAAGGTAAAATGCTCCGCCAAAGGCGGATGCTTGACAAAAATATAAGTGTCGAGCAAGCTTCGCCATGCTTAGCTTACATAAAGAAAGGAGCTGTTTTGTGAATCCACTTTTGAATCGCATTTCGATTGATCCAAATGTTTGTTTTGGCAAGCCCTGTATTCGTGGCACGCGGAATGACCGTGGAAGAAATACTGGCTGAATATCCACAACTGACCGTTGAGGATATTCATGCGGCAATTGCTTATGGAGCTGAAATGTCCAGAGAACGCTATGTTGAAATTCCACGAGATGGATCGAATTAGAGTGCATCAGAGTGTGGAGTAGAAAGATGGCGAGCGGGTTTCGCCATGCTCGACCTACAAATTACAACAGGAGAAAAAAATGAGACGAATAGATTCGCTACGCTTCTGCCGGAGGCAGATCCCGCTCTGCGGGACACTACAAGTCTTTTTAACCATAACGGTATTGGCGGTAATGGGAATATTGTTTATAGGGTGCAAGGAAAAATCTGAGATCCCGAAGAAAGCGGAAAAGGAGGAGGTTGGGATGCCTAAAAAAGAGGCGATTGAAGAAAAGAGCCTAACCGGGAAAAAGATAGTGATGATCATTGCCTCTCAGAACTTTCGCGACGAGGAACTTTTGCAGCCGAAAAATATCATAACCGAAAAGGGTGCCGAGGTTAAAGTGGCAAGCACATCTTTGGAAACCGCTAAGGGTATGTTGGGTGCGGAGGTGAAGCCGGATCTGTTGGTCAGTGAGATCAAGCCGAAAGATTGGGATGCCATCATACTGATAGGTGGGACCGGAGCAAGCCAGTATTGGGATGATTCCTCGATTCATTCCATGTTAAATGAGGCGGTAAAGCAGAATAAAATTGTTGGTGCCATCTGCATTGCCCCGGTGACTTTGGCTAATGCCGGAATTCTATCGGGCAAAAAAGCCACGGTGTCCGGCTCTGAAACGCAGAAGTTGGCGGATAAAGGAGCGGTATGCACCGGCAAGGATGTGGAAAGGGACGGCAACATTATCACCGCCAGCGGTCCTCAAGCCGCCAAGGAGTTCGGCAATGTTATAGCTCAGGCATTGAAAGAATAAGTGTTTTCAGACTCCAGATAAGTTATAAAGTTAGAAGTGAAAAGTCAGAAGTAAATAATCTTAACTTTTTACTTCTTACTTCTAACTTATTAGTGAAAGGAAAGCTATGTTTCTTTACAGAGGAAGCCAGGGAAGCTTGGTGAAGGCTTTACAAGAAAGATTGAGCCAATTAGGGTATGATGTAGGAGCTGTGGACGGGGTTTTCGGTCCGCGCACCGAAGCCGCAGTGCTAAAGTTTCAGCAGAACAGGGGCTTGGATATGGATGGGGTGGTGGGGAATCAAACCTGGCAAACCTTATTTGGTGAGCCGGTTCCAGACATAATTCCAGCCTTAAATGAACCCCCGCCCGAGCGCTTTTGCTTTGATGTTTTCGGTGACTTCCGCTTAGCCGGTTGGAATGAACAGATGCTAGCCAAGTGTGATTTGTCGCTCTGGAAAGAGGTTTTAAGAGATGTTTACTTAGGTTGGTTATCTCCCAATGACAAAGCCTTTGTCCATCCCAATTGGTTTGGATTCATCTGTCATCGTCTGGTGGTGCCAAAGTTTCAGACTGCTTTTAGGAATGTAGTTGCGCGCGGTCTTGCCGGCTAGTTGAAAACCTTCGATGGTTGCTATGGTCCGCGCCTAAAAAGAGGTGGTAACACCTGGTCTACCCATTCTTGGGCGATCGCTATCGACTTAAATGCCCCTTGGAATGCCTTCGGACAAACGGATTTTGAGATGACCCAAGAGTTTGTTCAATGTTTTAAAGATGTTGGTTTCGTCTGGGGCGGAGATTGGTCCTACCCCGATGCCATGCATTTTCAGTATGCCACCGTGAGGTAAAATGACCGTGAAGTTTTGAGAAGGGGATTATGGTAAGATCCAAGAAAGATATAGAAAAAAAGCTGGCTGAGGCGACGGAGTATTTGAAGTCGATCGGGTGTAAGGAAATTATCCTTTTTGGCTCTTTATCTGATGGAGCATTTGATAGATCTTCAGATATTGATTTAGCTATTTCCGGAATTTCACCGCGATCATATTTTAAAACAGTGGCGGTTCTGTCATCTTTGATCGGATGGAAGGTGGACTTAGTAACGATGGACTACATATCCAAGGAGTTTGAGAAGAGAATCAGAAAACAAGGAAAGTTACTCTATGCTGCCTAAAGAAGAACAAAGAACTCACCCCCTATCCCCCTCTCTACAAGTAGAGAGGGGTTCACCCTGAAGGGATTCACCCTGAAGGGGAACAAAAGGGAGTGAGTAAGGGTAGAGGTTGCGTCAGGAGCTACTCCTGACACATAATAGGTGTTAGGACTGAGGTCCTGACACAACCGAAAAGTTTAAGGTAAGGAGAGTGAGATGAGAAAGAGATACATAAAAATATTGATCTTTGCGCTTCCTGTGAGTCTTATTTTCTTTCTCGTTTTCACATGCAGTAAGAAATCGACGAAACAGGAGCCTACTCCATCGTTTTGCTCGGTTGCGCCGGTTACTTTGGACTTTGATACAGTGATAGTGAATGAATACTCAGAAAAAAGCTTTGTCCTCAGAAACAGCGGTAAGGATACTTTGAGCGGCACCATAAGTGAATCATGCAGTGATTTTAGCATTACGTCGCATAATGCGGAGTACGCCTTAGCGCCCGGTGAATCTCTAACGGTTATTGTGAAATTTCAACCTGACTCGACAGGACATGAGATTTGTGTTATCGAAACTGGCAACTCTGCCTGTAGCGATGTGAACTGTTCCGGCACGGGTGGTAAACGACCATGTTCAGTCTATCCGAACAGCATAGACTTTGGCATTGTAACCATCGGCTCAAGTGCTGACACCAGCTTTGTAATCACAAATGTCGGAGGAGGAGTCTTAAGTTGTGATGTTAACGAATTGTGTGGTGATTTCAGCATTGTATCTGGTGCAGGAGCATGTACCCTAACAACAGGTCAATCCCATAAGGTCACAATACGGTTCGAACCTGATTCTGTGGGTAATAGAACCTGCACTTTCGAGACTAGTAATGATATTTGCGAGGACGTGCTTTGTGTGGGAGTCGGGGAGCCCGCACCCGGTTGTTCCATTCATCCTAAGAGCATAGATTTTGGCGCTGTGACCATCGGCGAAAGTGTTGACACCACGTTTACAATCACTAACATTGGAGGGGGGATTCTGACTGGAAATGTTGAGAAGAAACCATTACAGTATGGGTGTTCTTATTACTTCATCATCTCTGGCCAAGGATCCTATAGTTTGGCTTGTGGAGAATCTAAGACCGTCACGATAAGGTTTGCTCCAACGCTCTCGTACTATGAGGAATGCACAATTGAAACAGGAAATCTTCTTTGTGGCGACGTGACATGCGTAGGGAAAGGTTATGTTCCTACTCCAACTTGCTCTCTATCTACAACTTTCTTAGATTTTGGTGCAGTGCCTGTAGGTTGGATGGCTGAAAGGGCCTTTACGATTTATAATACCATCACTCATGGAGAATATCTATCTGGAGAAGTATATTGTCAATACTCAGCCTTTGAAATCTTATCAGGAGGAGGCGGTTATTCCTTACCGCCTGGAGGATCAAGAGAGGTTACCGTGGGGTTTCTTCCCCCCTTTGATGGTTTTTTCACTAGCACTATCTACCCAGACGGCTTGACCGGGGGGAAATGCCTTGTCGTAGGATGCATAGGACAAGGTTATACCCCCACTCCAACGTGCTCTCTATCCACAACTCTTCTGGATTTTGGCTCGGTGCATGTAGATAGCATGGCTCGAAAAACCTTCACCATCTACAATGTGAGCACTAATGGAGCATATCTATCTGGAGAAATACGTCTTGTGGGTGTTTGTTGGGGCTTTTCCATCTTATCAGGCGGTGGCGAATATTCCTTAGCACCCGGGGAATCCAGAGAAGTTACCGTAGGTTTTAATCCTCCCTGGGATGACTATTTCACGTGCACTATTTACCCAGATTGGCATTACCATGCGGGGAATTGTGAGGATGTGGTTTGTCTGGGCAAAGGGCAAGGAGACTGAGAAAACTTA
>Ga0315289_10003286_pt1 | contig 24545 bp, 25 predicted proteins | sample YL17G11_40_MG_FD_203452 | JGI IMG/M metagenome (GOLD analysis project Ga0315289, IMG submission 203452) | Sediment microbial communities from Yellowstone Lake, YNP, Wyoming, USA - YL17G11_40 | ecosystem: Environmental > Aquatic > Freshwater > Lake > Sediment | place: USA: Wyoming | collected...
TTGCGTTGATCTTGATATTCAGTTCATTTAAAATGGAAATATAGCGCTCAAGTGTCTCTTTCTTTATCCCCATGAAGAGGACGTTGTTCTTACGGTTCACCTTATCAAGGTCTAACTGGAAATCCGAAATCAGCTCTTCAACCTTAAAAGGAAGGTATTTCTTAGCCTCAAAAGTGACCGCGCCCTGCAATTCTTCGCGCGGCAGGACCGGGATCTCAAAATTACGGATAATCAGGTCTTTACCGGAAAGGGACAGGGTGGCTTCCTTAGCGGATATCTTGTTCTTGCGCAATTCGTCCTTAAAGAGAGCGACAATTTCAATGGTCTTAAGCTCAGTAGGCACCTTTTCACCCAATTCACCGGTTGAAACCGTTGTCTGAAGCAGCTTGGTATTGTTTACCAGCTTTTTCCCGCTTGTTTCCACTATGCTAATCAACTTTGGCCCGAAATATATTCCTAATGAACTCATTGTTTTTCTCCGGCTTTTATTTCCTTATATAGACGCCTTTTGCTTTTTAACCAGTCATCCACTTCCCTGCGGTCAAATCTCCATACCCCGCCGACTTTAATACCCGTAATCTTTCTCTGGTGCAGCCAATTATAGATAGTTTGCTTCTTTAAACGCAGGTAATCCGCAAGTTCATCTATGTCCATCAGTTTCGCCATACAATTTTATCCTTTTCTACTAAGAACTACTGCGATTTGAATTAAAACATAAGAGTTCATCTTTGTCAAGTGTTTTTTTATGTTTTTTTACTTAGACTTACTCGGTGGGCAAAAACCTCGTCGGAAAAGAGGGCATACAATTCTATTATAAACTTACTTAAACTTAGTTATTATACTGTTTGATTATGTTTAAGGTTCGGTGTGGGTGTAAGTTGCGGTACAGCTGATGCAGGCAGCGACCCCTGGAGATAGGCAAGCTGGATCGCTATCAGCTCTGATTATTAAGGAAATGCCAGTTAACGCGGGGGACTTAAAATCTCCGTTTACTCCGGCTAAATTTAACCCTACGTCTGACTCGGTACAAGGTGACCCAAATTGACAATTGGTGCCTGCCACCCAACCACCTACAGCCGGTGGTCCGCCGATTCTTAATCTCTCTATAGCGTAATTTATTGCTGCCCTATTTGCGTAATAAGCTTGGATACGGCTTAGCTGATGGTGGGTGAGGCGTGACTGGCTAGAAATGATATTTAAGACTGCAATCCCCAGAAGGACAACAATTAAGATTGTCGCTAATACAAGCACTAAAACTATGCCTTTTTGCTTTATCTTAGGATCAACCATCTTTCCTTAAGCTTATATTATAATCCCCATTTACCTGTTGCAGGATAACATGTCCTTCACGCGCCAGCCAACCCAGGCTCATCAGGACATTATCCCGTGGCTTGTCAATTCCCTTGACCAACACGCTAAGCGCTACTTGCCCATGCTGATCCAGATAATGCCAGATATCACCTGCAACGATACCGATTTCAGTAATCATATTTTCTCCTCCAGTTTTATTATAGAAAAAAGAACAGGTATGTCAACACTTATTTTAATGAGCGGATAACTTATGGAGGCCCCGCCTTTGGCGGGGCAGTGAACATAAGTTATAGCCCTTGGCATCTACGATATCGAGGGCGTCCGCGAATTAACCCCGCCGAATGCCAGCAAAATTTATGAAGGAAATTTTGCGGCGTTTATGAGGCGGGGTAAACTCAGTTTCGCCTATTTCTTATTATAGCTGCCGCAACGAGGGCAAATCGAGATTTTGTCTTCCTTTGTATTGATATAATTATAGGTGCAAACGGAACAGAACCAGATATGTTTTGGGTCCAGAGTCAAACCCTTACCTTTATCCTTTTTACTGAATAACCACACACATAATAAGGTAAATAATATAAATATTATATATATAGCTATGGCTATGGAGAAATCGATGGTAAACATTAATGAGCGCTTGACTTATGGAGGACTCTTTTCACTCGTTCCGACATAAGTCAATGCGCGAATTAACCCCGACGAGTGCGGCAAAATTATCGAAGAGAATTTTGACGCATTTTACGAGTCGGGGTAAAGTTGAGTCAAATATCTTTTTTACTTCTTCGCCGACAGGTCGATCTTGACCGTTTGCCAGTTATCCGGGGAAAACCGGTTCTCCTGCATAAAGAGGTAATGACTGATGTAGCGCATGGTCAAAAGGTCGACCTCAGGGTTCCCCGATGAGATCTTCCTCTTGATCTCGATCGAATTTCTCTTGCCGGAAGAGACGATATTAAACATAAGCTCAACGTGCGCGACCTGCCTGTCTTTAAAATAGATGGTGAAGTCATAGGGAAGCACGGGATGAAACATGATGCTTGGCTCAGCGCTTTTACGCACAAAACGCTCAGGAGCGGTTTTACGCACAAAAACGCTTTTTTCCACCCCAAACCCTGATACAAGCTGTGGCTTAACGTACCATTTCGGCGCCGCATACGGCTTGATTTCAGTATTTTTAAGAACGCCGATTTCGGGTTTGCGCGCAAAAAAATCTTTGATAATTCCTACGGATAAGGGTTTTGAGACCTGGTAAGCGGCCAGAAAGTCGCCCCAGAAAGCTACTTTAGCGTAGTCCGCGGTGCTGGCCAATCTTCTGCCAAAGGAAAAACTAAAAATACTAAGAACAGTGAGATGGCCCAGAAGCGAATAAATCAAGCTTTTCTTGAATAATGAAGGAAAAATCATCTTATTCCTGGTTTGTGGCGATATTTATCTGGGTGACTCCGGTATCCCTGGCCATATCCCAGATCTCCACTACCCTTCCCAATGAAGCACGGCGGTCAGCCTTGATGAGCATAGTCTGGCTCCTTTTGGCAGCCTGCTTGAGGGATGCCTTCAGTTCATTATTTGTCACTACTTTGCCGTTTAGGTAGGTCACGTTTTCACTGGTCACCAGAATTTCGATGTTCTCGGCCTTAACCGTTTCGCTGGTTACGGCATTAGGCAAATTGACCTTTATCCCCGGCTGCATGATAAAGCTGGAGGTAAGCATAAAGAATATCAAAAGCTGAAAGACTATATCGATGAGCGGAGCGATATCTATCTGCTTAAGCCCGTGCTCTAATTCCATTCGGCCCTTAAAACGCATATATCCCTCCTACTCGGTAAGGAAGTTGACTAGTTCAGTCGAAGCCTTTTCTATCTCCAGGATAAAATGATTGATGCGGCTGACGAGATAGTTGTACGCTACAAAGGTCGGAATTGCTACCATCAGTCCGGCGACGGTAGTCAATAAAGCTTCCCATATACCTCCGGCCAGGTCTCCCGGGGAGACCGGATGGAAGCTTGTCGACTTTGCCTGAATCGTCTGAAAACACCTGACCATACCTGTAACCGTTCCTAAAAGCCCCAGCAGCGGTGACACATGCGCGATAGTAGCCAGGGCAGTGAGATTCTTCTCTATGCGAGGTATCTCGTATAAAGAAGCGTCCTCAATAGCTTCAATGATCTGCTGCCGCGGGCGGTCATACTTAAGGATGCCTGCCTTTAATATGTTTGAGATGGGGCTCTTAGTACCATCGCAGATCTGCAGGGCCTCTTTTGTCTCATGCCGCTTCATCTTATCCATGATCTTCGAGAGGAAATCCTCAGTATCTATCTTTACCTTGTGCAAATGCCAGAATTTCTCGATGATGATCGCCATGGCAAAGATAGAACATAAAAGTATCGGCCACATGACCGGCCCGCCTGCAAGAAAAACCTGCCATAAAGACATCCTGTACAAATCCATTCTTGCCTCCTTCCGCAGAAAGCGGAACACTGGCCTATCCTTTAAGGCCAGGTGTAAATAATTATTATAGTAAGCCTATTTTGTATGCGCCTTTATCCACTCGATTCTTTCCCGCGCGAACTTAGCCTCCTGGACATCCATGGAAGCGACCTTGCCATAAATATTGGCCGCTTCTTTAAATTTCTCCTTGTCTTCATAGATAGCGCCTACCCTTAAAAGCGCTTTTACTACCAGGGCGGTATCCTGCGGATAGACGTAGGTGACCTTAAGATACTCCCCCACCGCCTCATCAATCTTCCCCTGCGCCTCTTTAACTTCGGCTATCTTAAGCTGGATACCCGCCATCTCCCTGACCGGAACGACATCCAGGCTCTTGCGGCAGAAATCCAGAGACTCGTCATAATCATTCGTTTTATAGTAAAGATCGGCGATCTTTGGATAGATCAGGTGGACGAGATTAGGAAATGCCCTTATGATATCCTGATACGTCTTGATCGCCATATCGGATTTATCCTGCTTTATGTAAATATCTGCGATGGCAATGGCAGCCTGGCCGGTAAGGTCTGACTTGGTCAGTTCGATGACCTTCTTGAAGTTCATCAAGGCCTCTTCGTGCTTGGATTCCTCTTCGTTGCAGGAACCAAGGGCATAGTAGGCATCAGGCACAAGATTGCTCTTGGGGAAATCCTGGATAAGCGAAGAAAAATATTTGCGCGCCGCTTCCAGGTCGTTATGCCTGTAATAATACTCTCCCAGCCACCACATGATCTCCGCGGTGAGGCCCGAATCCGGATACTTGGAGCGCAGCTGCTTAAAACGCGTAATCGCCTCATTTTCATTGCCCATCTGGGAATAACAATCCGCTATTTCATATTCGGCTTTCTGGACGAGCTCTTTATTCTGCCCGTACTGCGCGATAATACCCTTAAATACCTCGATGGCCTCGGGGAATCTCTCAAGGTTGTAAAGGCTTGCCCCCAAAAGATACAGCGCCTGGGGCTTTAAGCTGCTATCCCTGAATTCATCCTGAAACTTCTCAAAGACTTCCCTGCTTGCCTTATAATCCTGCTTCTGGAAATACGCTGAACCCAGGGCATATGTCGCGTCATCAAGAAGCTTTGACTTAGGATAGTTTCTCTTGAACGTCAAAAAGGCTAATATCGCTCCGTCGTAATTTGAATTCTTAAGCAGGGTCAAACCCATCTGATACTGCACGTAATCGCTATAGAGTGAGTCCGGGTAATCTTTGAGTATGGTGTCATAGGTTTCCTGGGCCCTCATATGGTCGCCTGAATCCTGGTAGGCATCGCCTATCTGGCAGAGCGCGCTTACCTTGATGATCTTATCGTCGCTCTCTTTGACGATTTTCTTGAATTCTTTTATCGCCTCCTTGAATTCTCCCTGTTTTAAATACACCCATGCCAGGTTATAATGCAGCTTATCCGCGATCTCTCCCGAGACAGATTCAGAACTCATCTTATCTGAAGCTTCCTTATACACATTGATCGCTTCATCATATTCCGCAAGGCTAAACAAGGCATCGGCTTTACCTAAATATGCCTGCATGACTACCAGCCGGTCCGCGCTTGTCTTTAATAATCTATCGTAGAGATTCTTTGCCTCATTAAGGCGGTTTGTCTCCGACATCAAAACAGCCTTCCCCAGCAACAATACATCCAGGCTTTTTTTATCCAGGCCCTCCTCTTTGATATCCGCAAACGCATCCTGTGATTCTTTATAGCGTTTTAATTTCAGGTAGACCCAAGCCTTGCCCAGTTTCGATAATACCTGCACCTTCTCATCCCGGCTGATCTGGATGACTTTCGTATATGCCTCGATCGCCTCATTGAAATTATTCAGTTCGTATTCCGCCTCGGCTAAATAAAAATAAAGGTATGAAAGCCTGCTTGTGTCTTTGGCGTATGTCTTAAAGTCGGCCTTTAACCGCTCTTTCAAGGCGCCGTAATCCTTTAAATTGTAAAGGCACTCGATGATCTTGAAGGGGACGTCCTGGATATGGGGATCTTTTGAGTATTTTTCCTCGACGATCTTAAAATACTTCAGGGCATCGGCAAACTTATTCTCCTGGAATAAACACCAACCCAGGGAATAATACGCTGCCGGGACATAGGGCGAACCGGGAAACTCCTTGATTATCGACTGGTAATACTGCGCGGCCCGGTCAAAGTTATTCCCTTTAAAATGCACCTCCGCGATCCAGTAGTAAATCGCGTCCTTCATATTCTTAGCTTGCGGCTGATCCAGGAGGCTTTCAAACTTTGCGAGGGCATCAAGGAAACGGTTCTGATGGAAATAACACTGGCCGATAAGCAGATTCGCCTCTGTTGCCTGGGATGAATCCGGGTAGCTTTTTAAGAACCTCTCCAGCAGCCCGAGTGAGACATCGTAGAAAGCGTCGTCAAAGGCTTTCTTTGCCACAAAGAGCGCTTCTTCTTCTTTTAAAGTATCCGCGGCAAACAAGCTGTAAGCTGTAAGCTGTAAGCTGTAAGCTGAAGAAAACAAAAGAGATAAAATAATAAAAATAGTTATTCGTCTCATCATTGTAATAACTATAGCACTTTTCAGCTATTTTTCAATACTCTTCTAAGGAACTGGCCGGTATAAGACGCATTCACTTTGACCAAACATTCGGGGCTGCAGGATGCCACCAGATTACCCCCCCTATCCCCGCCTTCCGGCCCTAAATCAATGATATAGTCAGCGCATTTTATGACTTCCAGGTTATGCTCGATTACAATACAAGTGTTACCCTTGTCTACCAACCGCTGCAGGACCATGAGGAGCTTTGCCACATCGGCAAAATGCAGGCCGGTAGTCGGCTCGTCAAGGATATAAAGAGTCTTGCCGGTTGAGCGCTTGCTTAACTCCGAGGAGAGTTTAACGCGCTGCGCTTCGCCTCCGGACAAGGTGGTGGCGGACTGGCCTAATTGGATGTAGCCTAGCCCCACATCATACAAATAGGTAAACGTGTTTTTTATCGCGGGAATATTGCTGAACAATTCCAGGGCCTCTTCCACGGTCATCTCAAGGACGTTGGCTATAGACTTCCCCTTATATTTTACCTCCAGCGTCGCTTCATTAAAACGCAGGCCCTTGCAGATATCGCATTTTACATATACATCCGGAAGGAAATGCATCTCGATTTTTTTGATCCCATCGCCCATGCACGCCTCGCAGCGGCCCCCTTTTACATTAAAAGAAAATCTCCCCGGCTTATAGCCGCGTATCTTTGACTCAGGAAGCTTGCTAAAAAAATCCCGGATATGAGTATAGACTTTTGTGTAAGTAGCCGGATTTGAACGGGGCGTCCTGCCGATGGGAGACTGGTCCACGACGATGACTTTATCGATGTTCTCGGCCCCATCGATCTTTTTATGAAGGCCCGGCTTAACTTTAGATTTATACAATTTTTGAGCGAGCCCCCGGTACAATATTTCATCGATAAGCGTAGACTTCCCCGATCCGGAGACTCCGGTAACGCAGATAAAGTTGCCGATAGGGAATTTTACGTCGATATCTTTTAGATTATGCTCGCTAGCTCCTTTTACCTCCAGAAATTTATTACCCTGCCACGGCCTTCTCCTAGAGGGGATATCGATCCTGAATTCTTTCCTTAAATATTTAGCGGTGAGAGACAGGGATCTCTTTATCAGCTCTTTTCTTGTCCCGGCAAAGACCACCTCTCCTCCGTGCCTGCCGGCGCCCGGGCCTAGATCCACCACATAATCCGCTTCACGGATAGTGGCCTCATCATGCTCGACCACGATCAAGGTATTGCCTAAATCCCTTAACGCCTTTAACGTAGCAAGCAGCTTGAAATTATCCCGCTGATGCAGGCCGATGCTTGGCTCATCCAATACGTATAATACTCCGACTAACCCCGAGCCTACCTGTGTTGCCAAGCGGATCCTCTGCGCCTCTCCTCCGGCAAGGGTGGCGCTCTTTCTATCCAGCGTCAGATAATCCAGCCCGACATCGATGCAGAATCTCAATTTTTGCTTTATTTCCTTGAGGACCTGATGGGCGATCAATTTTTGCTTATCATTTAAATCCAGGCTGATAAAAAATTGATGCGCCTCTTTAATGGACATCCGTGTCACTTCCCAGATATTCTTGGCGTTGACCCTGACTGCCAGGCTCTCCTTCTTAAGCCTCGCACCCTTACAGAGCGGACAGGGCAGGCTTGACATGAAACGGGAAATTTCCTCTTTCAAATAATCGCTGTCGGTTTCGCGGAATAATCTTTCTAAATGCGGTATCACCCCTTCATAAGGCTTGCTGCCGACGTAATCATCGCTGCCGTAAAGTATTGCCTTCTGGACATCTTTACTTAATTTCTTAAACGGGGTATCTAAATCAAAATGCAAAATAGCGGATAATTCACGGATAAGCCAGCGATAGTAAAGGATATACCCCCTTCCGCCCCTTTTCCAGGGCGCAAGCGCTCCTTCGTTGATGGATTTTTCCATATCCGGAACGACTAAGTCCGGGTCAAACTCAAGCTTCATCCCTAAGCCGTTACATTCCGGACAGGCTCCGTAGGGAGAGTTAAAAGAAAATATGCGCGGCTCAACCTCCGCGTAATTTATGCCGCATCTTGCGCAGGCGTACTGCTCGCTGAATACCAAATCTGTTCTTGGGTTCGTGGCTCCATGGGTCCGTGAGTTCAAACCCGAGGACCCGAGAGCCCGAGGACCCGAGAACGAAACTATGACAATGCCCTTGCTGACCTTAAGCGCGGTTTCCACCGAATCCGTCAGCCGGCTCTTGACATTCGGCAAGACCTTGATCCTATCCACCACCACTTCGATATTGTGAATTTTATATTTGGCGAGCTTTATCTTCGCGGGTAATTCATAGGCCTTTCCGTCAACCCTTGCGCGCACAAACCCGGATTTCTGGATTTGCGCAAAGATATCCCGGTATTCCCCTTTTCTTCCTCGGACCAGGGGTGCAAGAATTTGGATCTCGGCACCGTTAGGCAAACTCAATATCTTTTCGATGATCTCCTGGGAGCTCTGGCGCTCAATGGGATGTCCGCACTGATGACAAGAGATCTTTCCGATGCGCGCAAAAAGTAACCTTAAATAATCGTAGATTTCGGTCTGGGTGGCGACGGTTGAACGGGGATTACCTGCGGCGCTGCGCTGCTCAATAGCAATGGTCGGTGACAGCCCAGAGATGTATTCAATATCAGGCTTTTGCAGCTGCTCCAGGAACTGGCGGGCGTAACTGGAAAGGCTCTCCACAAACCTGCGCTGGCCTTCAGCGTAAATAGTATCGAAGGCAAGGCTGGATTTGCCCGAACCGGATAATCCTGTGACTACGATAAGTTTATTGCGCGGGAGCTGCAAGCTGATATTTTTGAGATTATGCTCTTTTGCCCCGCGTATGATAATGAATTTACTGTCTTCCATAATTTTCTATTATAGCAAAAATAAAGCCCCTGTAAAATGTTAGATAATACCGATTTACAGGGGCTCTATTTTTTGACGAAGTAAATTCGGCCATCATCCGCCAAAGTTCTATGGCGGATGTGCTTCATTTATCTTTTCTTTTTCTTCTTTCCGCCTCTTTTCATCTTGGCGCAGGACACATCGCCCTTTTTGTCCAAGAAATACAGGTAGCCCTCTTTCCTCTTGATGCCGCACTTTGCTACCTTTTTCCGGTTACCGCCCTTCTTCTTGCCTCTGGCCATTTGGGCGCAAGAGACATCACCCCGCTTGTCAATAAAATAGAGGTAACCTTTCACTCTTTTTACTCCCAGCTTCATTACTTTCTCTGCCATAGTCTGATTCACCTCCCTTCATTGTAATATTTTGACTACGTGCCGATTACTACCGGCCTTACTATCTGTTTCAAGGTTGCGATCGCCGATAACACCGCAAGGTAACTGGTCTTGGGATTATCCGGATGCAACACGTTCTCGGTCCGGGTAAAAATTCTACCCGAATCCGAATCTATCTGTATTTCATGGGTATTTCTTTTTGCCTTTAAAGACGCGATGATCTTGACCTGCGTCTTTCTGCTCCCTATGCCTGCAAGGCTTAAGACCGCCGCGACATTTATATTCTGCGGGAAATATTTCACCGCTTCCTTTGCCGGGCCAGAGAATAACACCTTATCTTTTTTTAATTTATCGAGAGCGATCCCTTTTGCGGACACATACGCAACACCTTTAAAAGAAAGCGGGTGCTTGCGCGTGGTAATGACTACCCTCTTTATTTTTTTGACGGCCGCCGCTTTAAGGGCATCTATCCCTGAGATCGCGCCGCTTGGAATATATACTTTTGCTTTATATTTGCGGGCCAGGCGCTCTAATCCTTCGGCGCGATCGACAACGCCGCCTACGCTCATGATCATGATATCGCGGCCTGCGGACAAAACAGCCCTGGCAATCGCCCATGAGCTTTTCGCGGAAGCTGCCTCGATTACAAGGCCCGACTTACTGATCAACCGCTTAAGCCCAAAAAACAAATCCCCGTTTTTAGAGACTACCCTTGACAATCTTCTTGCCTTTGCCTCATCTATGTCGTAAAGCGCGGCTAACTGAGCCTGCCTGGAAAAATCTTTGACAATTGTTTTAGCTAAAGAACTCCCTATCGCCCCGCAGCCGACAATCCCTATTTTTAACCTTTTCATCCTTAAGAGGGGACACTCTTGCGGCGCACGCGAAGATTCTTAATTCGCGCCGCAAGGGTGTCCCCATTTAGATAAATATTATCGATGAGCCTTACCTTGCCGATCCGTACCGCCAGGGCAATAAGGCAATTTCCGGAGATCTTCTTTACCGGCTTAAGAGTATCAGCGTCCACGATTGAAATATAATCGATCCTGGCCGGCGCTTTTTTCTTTATCAGCTGCCTCATCGCTTTGATGATCCTGCGCGCATCCTTCAGGCCGTTTTTGACGAGATACTCAGCGAAACTTAAAGCGCGGGACAATATAAGCGCATCCTTCTTTTCTTTTTCGCTTAAGTAGGCATTGCGCGAACTCAGGGCTAAGCCGCTTGCCTCGCGCACCGTCGGCATGACTTTTACCTCAACAGGCATATTCAGGTCTTCGACCATTCTCTTGATGATGGCTGACTGTTGCGCGTCTTTTAAGCCGAAATAGGCGATGGCAGGCTGCACGATATTAAAAAGTTTTGCCACGATGGTCGCTACACCCTTAAAATGTCCGGGCCTAAACTCACCGCATAGACGATCGCTTAATTCCTCTACTGTGACAAATGTCTTATAATTTTTCGGATAGATCAGGGCCACCCCCGGATGAAATATGATATCCACCCCTTCTTTCTTGCAAGCTTTAGCGTCTTTGGCTAGCGTGCGCGGATAAATCTTAAGATCTTCCTTTGGAGCGAATTGTGCGGGATTGACAAAAATACTCACAACCACCAGATCGCTATCCCTGCGCGCCTGACGGATAAGGCTTAAGTGCCCTTCATGCAAAGCTCCCATCGTAGGCACAAGGCCGATACTCTTTCCCTCACCAAGCGCCCGGTAGGAAATCCTTTCCATCTCTTTTATCGTGCGGATGATCCTCATAGTATTTCTAAGAGCGGCTTAACTACAAATTCGCGCTCGAAAATCCTCGGGTGCGGAATTTTCAGCTCTTTGCTGTCTATGATCTTATCCGCATAAAACAAAATATCCAGATCGATAGTCCGGGGGCCGAATCGTGCGTGTTTTTTTGGCCGGCCTAGCTGGCATTCAATATTTTTGAGTTCTTTAAGAAGCGAGCGGGGCTTGAGGTTGGTCTTGATTTTTGTTACCGCATTCAAATACTCACCCTCACCGCAAGGGCCTCCGACAGGGCTGGTTTCGATAATCTTCGATGTCTTGATCACCCTGGCATCCTTCAATCCGTCGATCTTTTGTAAGGCCGACCGGATATTCTTTCTCCTGTCGCCTAAATTCGAACCGATTCCTAGGTAGCAGATTGCCATCAAGCTATTTTCTCCAGGCGCTCTATCGCCTCTTTGATTCTTTCCTTAGGGACGGTAAGGGCAATGCGGATATACCCTTCGCCGTATTCCCCGAAACCAACGCCCGGGGTGACAACAAGATCCGCCTTTTCTAACAGTAATGCCGCGAATTTTATGGAAGACGTCTTTTGCGGGACTTTTATCCAGACATAAAAAGTCGCCTTTGGCAGCTGTGCTTTCCACCCCAAAGCCCTCAAGCCCGACATTAACACATCGCGTCTTTCCTGATAAAGCTGGCACATCTCTTTTTTATGTTCCTGAGGGCCTTCCAATGCGGCAATACCGGCTACCTGGATCGCTGAAAATATTCCTGAATCGATATTTGATTTTATTTTGGCTAACGCACAAACTAATTGCGCGTTACCGCAGGCCCAGCCAATGCGCCAGCCGGTCATATTATAAGTCTTGGATAAAGAATGGAATTCGATCGCCACCTCTCTTGCTCCCTCAACCTCCAGGATACTCGTCGGTTTATATCCATCGTAAGACATCTCGGAATACGCCAGGTCTGAGATCACGATGAGCTTGTGTTTACGCGCGAATTCCAACACATCCTGGTAAAAATATTTTTCGGCTGTGGCGGAAGTGGGGTTATTCGGATAATTGATGTAGATCGATTTTGCTTTTTTGCGGACACTAAGCGGGATTTTCTTTAAATCCGGCAAAAAACTATTAGATTCAAGAAGCGGCAAAGAAAAAGGTTTGCCTCCGGCTAAAATTGTGCCGCCTTTATACGGCGGATAGCAGGGGTCAGGGACTAACGAATAATCTCCCTCATTTATAAATGCCAGAGGGAAATGGGCGATGCCTTCTTTTGAGCCGATCAAAGGAAGAATTTCTGAATCAGGGTTAAGATTAATATCAAATCTTCTTTTATACCAGCCTTCAATGGCGCGGCGCAATGCCGGCATGCCCTGGTCAAGGGCATAGCGGTGGTTGACCGGATCCTGTGCAGCCTGATATAGCGCCTCAATAATAAATTTTGGCGTAGGCTGGTCAGGATCGCCTATGCCTAAGTCAATAATATCGCGCCCCTGTGCGCGCGCTTTTCTTTTTGCCTTATCTATCTCTAAGAACAAATATGGCGGTAAAGCGTTGAGTTTCTTGGAAATTTTAAACATACATCTCCCTTTTCTTAGGGACACCCATGAAATCAAAGCTAAGGGTGTCCCCAATAGGGGACGCCCTTCCGATTGGATTAATGGGTGTCCCTGCCTAAAACGTCCTGCATTGAATATAAACCTGCCGGCTTATTAAAGACCCACTTTGCCGCTTTTAGCGCCCCAACAGCAAATAAATCCCGCGAGTGCGCCTGATGTTTTATTTCGATGCGCTCGGAATTCCCGCAGAATATTATGGTATGGTCTCCGACGATATCGCCCAGACGGATGGAATGCGTCGGTATTTCTTTGCCGGTAACAGTGGCCAGGATCTGGCCGAATTTATTTGCTGTCCCTGAAGGAGCGTCTTTTTTGGCTTTATGATGCGCCTCCACTATTTCAATGCTGTAATCGGGCCCTAATTTTTTGGCTAATTCCGGTAAAATGTTAAACAGGGCATTGACGCCCACGGACATATTGGGAGAAAATACAACCGGGACAACTTTAGAGATCTCCTCCACTTTAGCAATCTGTAATCCGTTAAGGCCGGTTGTCCCCAATACCAATGCTTTTTTATATTTAGCCACATAGTCCAGGTGCTCTTCAGTTGCCTCCGGCAGGGTAAAATCAACCAGGACATCGACCAGAAACAGGCCGTCCGGACTTGAGGATACTTTGATCTTGCCCATATCCTTGCCGATCAACGGCGTACCTTTCTTCTCAAGGGCAAGGGTGACTTCGACATCCCTGTCGTGCTGCGCCAGGTCAAATATGCGCCTGCCCATTTTCCCGCAAGCACCAGCTATTCCTAGCTTGATCATACTTCCTCCTCTGTAGGCTTACGCCTACAGTATCCATTCTCCACACGTAAGTGTGGGGTAAATTATTTTATCAATCCGTAATCTTTTAGGGCTTTTTTAAGTTTTTCCAGATTATCCGGCGACATGCTGCACATGGGAAGCCTCAAATCCGGATCGCAAAGGCCCATCAGTCCCATAGCGGTTTTCACCGGAATGGGATTTGTCTCAATAAATATCGCTTTGGTCAGCGGCAATAATTTATAATGCAAGCTTTGTGCTTTTTTCGTATCACCTGATTCAAACGCGCTTACCAAATCCGCTACGTCCCTTGGAACGATATTCGAAACAACAGAAATAATACCTGTCCCTCCTATGCTTAATACAGGCAAGGTCAGGCTATCATCCCCAGAAAGCAGCTCAAAATCCGCCGGACACAGCGCTTTTATGCGCGACATCTGGTCCAGATTCCCTGATGCCTCTTTGACCGCGACGATATTTTTACAATCATGGGCTAATTTTGCCATGGTCTCAGGCTCGATATTGACCCCGGTGCGCGAGGCGATATTATAAAGGATTATCGGGATCTCCACAGCTCCGGCAATAGCTTTAAAATGTTCATACAGGCCTTTTTGCGTGGGGCGGTTATAGTACGGAGAGACTTGCAAGGACGCATCAGCGCCTGCTTTAGCGGCGTGCTTAGTGAGCATGATCGCCTCGTCCGTGGAATTCGAGCCGGTACCCGCGATCACCTGAATGCGTTTTCTGGCGAACTCAATAGCCATCTCGATCACGCGGTCATGCTCTTCAAAGTTCAAGGTCGCGGATTCTCCGGTCGTGCCGCAGGGGACGATCCCGGTCGAGCCATTTTTAATCTGAAACTCAATTAAGTCGCGGAATGCTTTTTCGTCGATTTTATTGTTCTTAAACGGCGTGACTATAGCTGTAATTGAACCTTTAAACATCATACACCCCCGTGTAAACTATTTTTGCTTTACCTTCCAACCAGACATCGCTAAAATTATTCCCGTCTTTTTTGAAATATACTTTAAGGATCTCTTTGCTCTTCGTATGCACGTTTATCGGACTGGCTGCGTTGGCTTTTAAAGCAAAGATGAGCGCTGAAGCAGCGCTTCCCGTGCCGCAGGCAAGGGTTTCGCCTTCTACCCCTCTTTCGTAGGTGCGGATTTCAATGGAATCCCTATTTACCGTCTCGACAAAATCGACATTTGTCCCTTTGGGCGCAAATTGCTTATGATAACGGATCTCTCTGCCTAAGCCATCCACATCTATTTTCTCTAACTCCTTGACGAAAACAACCGTATGCGGCACGCCGGTGTTGATGAAATTTACATGCAGCTTCCGGCCCTTGACTTTAATAGGCAAATCTGATTTCAGGCCATGGGGGTGGGTGAGTTTTATTTTTACATTATTTCCGCTCACCCGGGATTCAATGATTCCGGCTATAGTCGCAAGCCGGACATTTTTTTTGCCTATATACAAAGAAGCACAGCGGGCGCCATTACCGCACATTTCCGCCTCAGAGCCATCGGCATTAAATATCCTCATCCGGACATCCGCTTTTTTTAACCTTTCTAACACCAGCAGCCCATCCGCACCAATTCCGAATCTCCTATCGCACATCCTGCGCGCAAGCTCTCTTAACTTTAGGACTTTAGAACCGGATAACTTTAGGACTACAAAGTCATTCCCCGACGCCACCATCTTGGTAAACTTTAATTTTCGCATGTTATAGTCCGAACAGAAATGGCGGGATCACTTCGTTACGGATCAGGTCATCGAATGTTTCCCGTTTCCTTATCACAAATACCCTGTCCTTGACTACCATCACTTCCTCGGCCCTTCGCCGGGAATTATAATTGCTGGACATGCTAAAGCCGTATGCTCCTGCGCCCATCACTGCCAGATACCCGCCTTCTTCTGCCTTAGGGATCCTTCTTTCTTTGGCAAAAAAATCTCCGCTCTCGCATATCGGGCCGACTACATCCACTTTCTCTTTGCCTTTTGATTTTGAAAGCCGAAGCGGCACAATATTATGATACGCCTCATACAAAGCAGGGCGTATCAGATCATTCATCCCGCCGTCCACGATCACAAATTTCTTCTTCGGCGTGGATTTGATATACAAAACTCTCACTACCAGGATCCCGGCATTTCCCACGATGAATCTTCCGGGCTCCATAATAATTTTCAGCCTGGTCTTCCTGAGCAAAGGAAGGATTCTTCCGGCAAAGATATCCGCGGTCTGCGGCGTTTCTTTGTCGTAAACTATCCCTAATCCTCCGCCGATATTCAGGTATTCTATGGCGATACCGTTTTTGCGCAGGTCTTTAATGAAGGCGACCATTTTAATGATGGCCGCGACATAAGGCTGGCTTTCGGTGATCTGGGAGCCGATATGAATGTGCAGGCCCGTTATCCTTATATTGGATAAGGTCCTGCGTAATAAGAAAATCTGCCGCGCGCTTTTAAAATCAATGCCGAATTTATTGGTCAGTTTTCCCGTGGTGATATATTTATGCGTCTTAGGCTCGACATCCGGATTGATGCGGATAGCCACATTAGTGATTTTATTCAACCTTCTGGCGATGCGGTTGATATTCTCCAGTTCCGGCACGCTCTCGACATTAAAGAACAATATCCCTCTTCGTATCGCCTCTTCTATTTCTTTATCAGTCTTTCCGACTGAAGCATAGACTATTTTTGCGGCGGGGCAGCCGGCTTTAAGGGCGCGGAACAATTCGCCGCCTGAGACGATATCAAGCCCCGCGCCTTTATCGACCAAGGATTTGAGCAAGGCCAGATTGGAATTGGCTTTTACCGAATAACAGATCAAAGGGTTAATTTCGCGAAAGGCCTGCTGTAGTTTGAGGAAATGGTCGATTAAAGTGCGGTAGCTATAAACATACAGCGGCGTGCCAAACGCTTGCGCCAAATCCTGGACTTTTAAATCTTCGCAGTAAAGCCGGTTATTTTTAAATTTAAATTCGTGCATTTTCCTATAGCCGCATATCTTTATCTATAATCCTGCGGAATAATTTTGACGCGTGGTTAATAAAATAGTTATACTCGGTTAAGAATGCCAGCAATTTATCTATGTCTACAATGTTCCCCTCTAGAAAAGGATTGTGCCTCATCTTCACTAACCGCCTCATGTCTTCCCGCAATCGGGAAGACATCGCCATTTCCTTTAGCTCTCTCTTCTCTTCTTCACTGAACATCGCAGTATTTTGCCTTTAACTCAAGAAATTTATCTTTTTGTTCAAAAATAGAGAAATAGTCCCCGATGTTATCCCAGTCCAATTCTTTCGCGTAACGGCTCATCAAAGCCTCAATATCCAAATACTCCTGAGTGGCCCTTGCCGGATCATTTGCGATTGCCTGTAGCTTTAAGCCGATAATATCTTCGGGGGTTAAAACCCTGATTTTAAATTTTCCTTCAAATACATCCAATTCTTTGGCCCTCTCCAGCATCCCCAGAGATATTTTCCTAAAGGCGTGCAGAAAATCAACTTCGCCAAAAATCTTTAGTGGCGAGACGTATTGAGAGACATTCTCGCTTTTATATGCACAATCATAACCATTGGATTTCATAATCCTCTCCAGCTTCCCCAAATCTTCGCGATGCACAAGGAAGTCTAAGTCTACAGTAGCGCGCGGCAGGCCCAAAGCGCCTAAGGCAAATCCTCCGATAAGCCCATAGCGTATATTCTCTTTATGAAAACCTTCCAAGATTAATCTCAAAACCGCCTTAAAATCCATCTTTTTAAATATTGAATTCTTATCTCTTCGCAGTAAAGCCGGTTATTTTTAAATTTAAATTCATGCATGTAATTTCTTGGCCCATTTATTAAGCTGCGCTGCTACGAGTTTCGGATTTGTGCTGCCGTGCGATTTCTTCGTATTCACCGAATCCCACGCGCTTAAGATCATCTTCACGTCTGTTCCAAGCTTCACAGAATATTTTTTTAGCTCATGGATGTTTAAAGACGAGATCTTCCTGCCCTTATCCAGACAATCCCTGACCATCTTTCCCACGATATCGTGGGCCTGCCGGTACGAGACGCCTTTTTTAATAAGATACTCTACAATATCGACCGAAAACAAAGACTCATCCATCAATTTAGCGGCAATCGCCTCTTTCTCGATGATGATATTCTCAAAAAGCGCCTCAAATATTTCCAGGATGCCCTTGATCGTATCGATGGCATTAAAAACCGGCGGCTTATCCAGCTGCAGGTCCCGGTTATAGGATAAAGGCAGGCCCTTCATCAGGATCAGGACGCTAGACAGGTCTCCGTTGATCCTTCCGACTGACCCCCGGATCAATTCCAGGACATCGGGATTCTTCTTATGCGGCATGATGCTTGAGCCGGTGCAAAAGGAAAAATCGATATCAATAAATGAGAATTCCTTAGTCGACCAGAGGATCAGGTCTTCCGCCATCCGCGATAAATGCACTGAAAGTATGGCTAAATCCGCGAGGACCTCAATAATATAATCCCTGTCGCTGACGCTATCAATACTGTTATCGGTTACCTTCTTAAATCCAAGCAGCTTAGTTACGTGCGCCCTGTCTATGGGCAGGCCTGTCCCTGAAAGGGCGCAGGCTCCCAAAGGCATCACGTCTATCCTCTTTTGAGCGTCAAGGACCCTCTCCTTATCCCTCTCTAAGGCTTCCACATACGCCAGAAGATGATGCGACAGCAGTACGCACTGCGCAACCTGTAAATGCGTGTAACTGGGGATGATCACCCGGGAGTTACTCTTAGCAAACCTTAAAATCGATCTCTGAAGCAAAGTGATAAGTTCAGAAATATCCTCTATTTCTTCTTTTAAATACATCTTTATATCCAGGGCGATCTGATCATTCCGGGAACGGGCGGTATGCAGCTTATGCGCGGCATCGCCGACTTTTATAAATAAGAGATCCTGTATATTGGAATGGATATCCTCGGCAGACGGATCAAATTTAAATTTACCCGTTGTCACGTCTTTTAAGACCTCTTTTAAGCCCTTGACGATCAATCCAGCGTCGCGGGAAGGGATGATCTTCTGTTTCCCGAGCATCTGCGCATGGGCGATGCTGCCTAAAATATCGTACTTTGCCAATCTCTTGTCATAGGAGATGCTCGAGGTGAATTTATCGACCAGGGCATTGGTCTTTTTCGAAAACCGAGTTCCCCACAATTTCTTCGCCATCTATTCTCCCTTATGATTATATGGTCGGGACAGGGCTCCTATGTACTAAAAGTTATAGCTCTGACGGAGTCTGTCCCGTGACATTTATCGCTGGTAAGGCATCCCCCAAATCCTTATAAACCCCTCGGCCAGCTTTTGATTGAACTTATCTTCCTTGCCGTAAGTGCTCAGCTCTTTTTTGTAAAGCGAATGCGGCGATTTCCTTCCCACCGCCACGCAATTTCCCTTGAATAATTTCAGCCTGATGGTGCCGGTGACATGTTCCTGCGTGGCATTGACAAAACCATCCAGCGCTTTTTTTAGACCCGAATACCAAAGGCCGTAGTAGATCAGTTCGGAATATTTCAGGGCCACAATCTCCTTGAAATGCGCCAGCTCCCTGTCCAAAACCAGGCTTTCCAGCTCCTTATGCGCGGTATGAAGGATCGTTGCCGCAGGCGCCTCATATATCTCCCGGGACTTGATCCCCACCAGCCTGTTTTCTACCAGATCTGACCTGCCCACGCCGTGCTGTCCGCCTACCTCATTAAGATAGCTGATTAGATCTTTTAGCTTAAAAACCTTCCCATCAATCTTTTTCGGCACGCCTTTTTCAAAATGGATCTCAATATACTTAGGGTAACTTGATTGGGACGTCGGGCTCTTGGTGATCATATACGCGTCTTCAGGAGGCTCCTGCTCTAGGTCCTCCAAGACCCCCGCCTCAATACTGATGCCCCAAATATTGCGGTCAATGCTGTAAGGCTTTTTCTTAGTCACCTCTATCGGGATATTATGCATCCTGGCGTATTCTATTTCTTCTTCCCGGGATTTAAATTCCCATTCCCGCACCGGCGCAATGATCTCTAGTTTAGGATCCAATATCCCGGCAGTGACTTCAAACCGCACCTGGTCATTTCCTTTTCCGGTACAGCCGTGCGCGATAGCGTCTGCTTTTTCCTTATGCGCTATCTGCACAAGATATTTAGCGATCAACGGCCTCCCAAGCGCAGTTGCTAATAAATATTTACCTTCATATACAGCATTGGCCTTTAAAGCCGGTAAGATAAAATCCTCAATAAATTCATCCTGCAGGTCCTTGATATAGACTTTTGACGCGCCCGCGGAAAGCGCCCGATTTTCTATTGCCGCCAGGTCTTCTCCGCTTCCAAGTCCCTGACCTAGATCGGCGACAAAACAAATGACTTGATAGCCCCGCTCATGCAGCCATTTCACTATACAGGAAGTGTCAAGCCCTCCTGAGTAAGCCAATACGACTTTCTTCATTATTTCTCTCCTAATAATTTTATAAGTATAGCCTTCTGCACATGCATCCTATTCTCCGCCTGATCGAAGACAACCGAATTCGGGCTGTCCATCGCCTCATCAGATATCTCTTCTCCCCTGTGCGCGGGAAGGCAATGCATGATCAAACAATTCTTTTTGGCTAATTTTATCAAATCGATGTTTAGCTGATAATCCTTGAATATCCTCTTTCTTTCCGCCGCTTCCTCTTCCTGGCCCATGCTCGCCCAGACATCGGTATAAAGCACATCCGCGGCCCTAGATGCCTCAAACGGATCATTGAGTATTTTAATGGATGCACCGCTGTCCCTCGCAATAGCCTTTGAATCTTCCACGGCCTTCTTATCCGGCTCGTATCCTTTGGGGCAGCCGACATTCATGTTCATGCCGACTTTTGCGCAGGCAAATAGAAGTGAATGACAGACATTATTCCCGTCGCCGACATAGGTTAACGTTAAACCTTTAAGCTTCTTGAATTTTTCTTTAACGGTGTACACATCCGCCAGCCCCTGGCAGGGATGAGAAAAATCAGACAAACCGTTTATTACCGCGACTTTAGCGAACTTCGCCAGATCTTCGACATTTTTATGCGCAAAAGTCCTCAAGACTATTGCATCGACATACCGGGAGAGCGTCTTTGCCACATCCTCAACCGATTCCCGCACGCCTAAATTGATCTCATTGGGCGCAAGATATATAGCATTCCCGCCAAGCTGATACATCCCCACCGAAAAAGAAACCCGTGTCCTGTTTGAAGGTTTCTGGAATATCAGGGCCAGCGTCTTACCTGCCAATACCGAGTTAAATTTAGCCTTATTTTTTTTGAGCTTATCGGTAAGAGCGAAAAGCTCCTCGATCTCCTTCGCGGATAAATCTTTTATCGAAACTAAGTCTTTTTTCATATGCCTTTTAACACCTCGCCTAAAATTTTCACTGCTTTATCGATTTCTTTTTTGGTGATATTCAGCGCCGGCATCAGCCGCAAAACCGTATCATGCGTGCAGTTGATCAGCAGGCCTGATTCCATGCATTTTTCCACTACCGCTTTACCCGGGATGCTTAATTCTACGCCGGCCATTAATCCCATGCCCCTGACCTCCTTGATCACAGGATATTTATTTTTTAATTCATTTAATTTCGCGAATAGATACTCGCCCATCTTCGCGGCGTTGGTAAGAAGTTTTTCTTTCTGAATCGAGATCAATACCGCAAGGGCTGCCTTGCAGATTACCGGCCCGCCGCCGAATGTCGAAGCATGCGTTCCGGGCTGCAAAGTATCGGCGATCTCTTTGCGCACGACCATCATCCCGATGGGTAACCCGCCACCTAATGCCTTAGCCAAAGTCATGATGTCCGGGATGACTCCGTAATTCTGATAGCAGAAAAGCTTCCCCGTCCTGCCGATTCCGGTCTGCACCTCATCGAAGATCAAAAGCATCTTCCTCTCGTCGCAAAGCTTCCTTAATTCCAGGACGAAATCCTTATCCGCGACATTCACTCCGCCCTCGCCCTGGATCAGCTCGAGCATTATCGCCACTGTCTTATCGGTGAGAGCGTTCTTTAGCGCGTTTATATCATTGAATTTAACGGTCTTAAAACCTTCGACCAGCGGCTGGAAACCCTCCTGGTATTTTTTCTGTCCGGTGGCGGTCACCGTAGCTAAGGTCCTTCCGTGAAATGAATCATCAAAGGTAATAATTTCAAACCTTCCCTGTCCAAATTTTCTGGAGAGCTTTATCGCTCCCTCATTCGCTTCCGCCCCGGAATTACAGAAAAATACTTTTGCCGGATAAGTCCAATACACCAGCTCTTTGGCTAGCTTAGCCTGGGGGATATGGTAATAATTGTTCGGGATAAAAATCAATTTAGAGATCTGATCCCGCACTGCCTGCATCACTTTCGGATGGCAATGCCCGAGATTCCCGACACCCCACCCCGGGAATAGATCCAGGTACACGTTATTATGGATATCCCAGAGCCTGGAACCTTTGCCTTTGACAAACACCAGAGGGACTTTGGTGTATGTCGGCATTATGTTATCTTTGTAGCTATCAAAAACTTCTTGAAGTTTCATATCTTTTAAAATTACGAGTTACTAGTTACGAGTTTACTGGTTACGGGTTACTTTACTATCTCCGTCCCCACTCCCTGATTCGTAAATATCTCTAACAGCAAACCGTGCGGCGTACGTGCGTCAATGACGTGCGTCTTTTTCACGCCGCGCTCCAAGGCATCAATGCATGCCTTTACCTTAGGGATCATCCCCTGCTGCACCACCTTATTTTCCATCAATCCATTCGCCTCTTTAGTGGTCAACGTGGATAAAAATGAATTGGGGTCTTCGGGATTACGCATGATCCCTTTTACATTAGTCAATAAAACCAGCTTTTCCGCTTCGAGGGCTACGGCAATATTTGACGCCGCTTCATCAGCATTGACATTGTATGCCTTTTTGTCTTTGCTAACACCCATCGGCAGGATCACCACGACTTTATCTTTTTTCAATTCATTCAATATCGGCTCAGTGTTTATGCCGACAATATTTCCCACTAGCCCTAAGTCTACCTTGGCCTTTTTCTTCTCCGCCTGGATCAGCTGATCCTCTTTTCCGTTTAAGCCGGCCGCGCTGCCCCCTAATTCATTTATCTCTTTGACGATCAAATCATTCAGGGCCTGCAGCTCTTCCTCGACCACGACCAGCGTCTCTTCATCAGTAACGCGCATTCCATCGATAAAGTCGGTCTTTTTGCCGCTCTGGCGCATTCGGTCAGAGATATTCGGGCCCCCGCCATGCACTAACACAGACCGCAAGCCCATGAAGTTCAAAAAGATGATGTCCTCCAATACCCCTTTTCTGATCTTTTCCTCGCCTAAAATACTTCCGCCGTATTTTATGACGATGATTTTCTTATGGAACTTCTTTATATATGGCAATGCCTCAACCAGGACTTCCGCCTTCTTTATCGCTTCTTCCATTTCTTCCTCTCTTAGTTATACTGTGCGTTTATCTTTATGTATTCTGGAGTCAGATCTGAAGTGTAAACCGTGGCACCCGCCTTGCCTCTATTCAAAAACACCTCGACATTTATATCTTTTTTATCCAGCGGGCTGACTTTCGTCCCGAAATCCTCTTCCCTTATATCTATCCCGCTTGCGCCGACTGCCGCGGCGATCCTGCCGAAATTCGGATTTTCACCAAACATCGCTGTCTTAAAAAGATTGGAATTGGCGATGCTCAGGGCCGCAATCCTTGCTTCTTTAAAATTCTTGGCACCCCTGACTTTGATTTTGATAAACTTAGAAGCGCCCTCCCCGTCCCTGACGATCATCTTGGCTAATCCAAGACAGACAAACCCAAGCGCTTTTGTGAACGCATTAAAATCATTGCCCTTATCGATCAGCCTATTCCCGGCTGCGCCGTTTGCCAGGGCCATTACGCTGTCATTGGTGCTCATGCAGCCATCGACAGTGATGCAGTTAAAAGAGTTATCCACGCATGAATCCAGCGCCTTTTTCAGGGCACCGCCGGAGATATTGGCATCGGTAAAAATAAAGGCAAGCATGGTCGCCATATTCGGGGCGATCATCCCAGCACCCTTGGCCACGCCGCTTATAGTAACCACCCGGTTACCCATATTGGCCTTGACAGTAATTTCCTTGGCAAAAAGATCTGTAGTCATAATCGCTTTTTTTGCCTTGTTTATCCCGCCTTTGGACAATCCCGCGACTAGCCCCGGAATTACCTTTTTAATTTTTGCTACCTTAAGCCTCTTGCCGATGACTCCGGTAGAATTGATCAGGACACTTTCCTTTTTAAGGCCAAGCGCCCTGCTTACGGCTTTCACTGTCTCATCAGCGTCCCTTAAGCCTGCTGGGCCGGTAAAGCAATTGGCATTGCCGCTATTAACGATGATCGCCTGAAACTGCCTGCTTAACCCTAGGTGCTTTTTGCTTATTTTAAGAGGCGCAGCCTGGATTTTATTGGTGGTGAATTTACAGGCGCCTTTCGCGGGTATCTCGGAATAAAACAAGGCAAGATCAAGCTTACCGGACTTCTTCAGGCCGCATGCTATACCGTTAGCCTTAAACCCTTTGGGAAGTGCCGCAATTTTAAATACCTTCATTTTAAAGCAGTGCCGTCGTTTCGGGAAACTTGTACATGATATTCATATTCTGTACAGCCTGACCCGACGCGCCTTTCAGTAGATTATCTATCGCGGAAATCACGATGATGCTGTCAGCGTCTTCCTTGATCCCGATATCGCAGAAATTAGTCAACGCCACATCCTTAAGCCGCGGGAAGCTCCCTTCCTCTTTGATGCGCACAAAAGGCTCTTTTCTATAAAACCTCTTGTACAAATCAATTGCCTTTT
>Ga0315289_10003287_pt1 | contig 24540 bp, 28 predicted proteins | sample YL17G11_40_MG_FD_203452 | JGI IMG/M metagenome (GOLD analysis project Ga0315289, IMG submission 203452) | Sediment microbial communities from Yellowstone Lake, YNP, Wyoming, USA - YL17G11_40 | ecosystem: Environmental > Aquatic > Freshwater > Lake > Sediment | place: USA: Wyoming | collected...
AAGTGAGCAGTGGCATCTACTTCTATCGTCTCCAAGCAGGTGAGTATAATGAAATAAGAAAGATGGTAATAGTAAAGTAAGTCAGACCATTTTATGAACCTGCCCCGGTCATTAAAGACTGGGGCATTTTTTATCTCTTTTATGCTTTTAAATGTTTGGTTTTACCTCCTTCCTCTAAAGGGAAAAAGCCCTGTCCCGCCTTTTGGTCCGTCCCAAAGGTGGGATGGGGCAAAAAAAAGAATGTAAAATGGGGTTCTATCAAGAAGTGCATTTCTTTCCTCCTTTCACGTAAAACAGCATCACCATACAGTTGGTACCGCCTCACTAACAGCCCCAGTCGAAGATCCCGCCAAAGGCGGTGAAAAGCTCCGCCCCTTTGTCCCAGCCCACCGAAGGGGCGGAGCTGGAAAAGAAAGAAAGGTAAAGAATGGGTAAGCAGAAGGAGGCTTAAAAGGTTATTTCTCTTTTGGTTCTTGACATGAGCAAATGTTATTGAAGTAGGTCTAACATGCGAACAAGCATCTATAACATTTATCTTCCATTTGCTGATTCCGAGCAGTTCATTTTGGTGCATGGTTATACGGGGGCTGTTGATTTGGTCAGCGCGGATGTTGTTAGTTTCCTTCAAAATCTTAATAAAGATAATCCAAATAATTCTATGGATCAGAAAACCATTGAAACTTTGATAGGACGTGGATATCTGACCGAGAAAACTCAGGAAGAGGAAAATCAACATATTCTTAAAGTTGCTACCTTGCTACTAAAAAAATATCAAAGGGTCAAATTTCCGCAATTTGCGATCATACCAACTTATGATTGCAACCTTCGATGTTTCTACTGTTATGAGAGTAAATTACGTGCGAAAGGAAAAGAATGGCTTAAGACCAGGATAACGAAGGAACAGATAGATGTTATTTTTCAAGTGATACCTGGCCTGTGTTCTGGTAACACAAACGAAGGGGAAGTCGAACTATACGGTGGTGAGCCGCTACTTGCTGAAAGTTTAGATGTAGTAGAGTATATCATCGAGAAAGGGGGAAAGTTGAATTTAAGCTTCAGTGCGACAACTAACGGAGTAGACTTGGAATATTTTAAGGATTTGCTGGGAGACAAAAAGATAAGACGTCTCCAAATATCCATCGATGGGCCACCAAGAATCCACGACAGAAGGCGTTTTCAAAGTGACGGTTCTGGCACCTTTCAACTTATTTCAAAAAACATAAACATGGCTTTAGATAGAGGAGTTAAAGTGACTCTCAGGATCAATCTAGATCGTTTGGCCATAAGCGGATTATCAACCCTAATCAGAATCATGGAGGAGCATGGATGGTTTTCGCAGGCGAATTTTTGGGCATATCTTTCATCCATTCATTGTCCAAACAAGCTGTCTTTAGAGTGTGTGCTTCGAGATTCAGAACTCTTTCAAGAATTCGATAAAATCAAACGTCTTGTTTCAGAACCGAGGAAAATTTTCATAAATGACGGGGGCATAAAGAAATTGTTTAAAAAAGCTCTATCTAATAATCATTTTCCACCACTGAGAGCCTCATTTTGTGCGTCAGGTGCGGGGATGTATGTCTTTGATCCTTTCGGTGATGTGTACGGTTGTTGGGAAACGGTAGGCGATGCAAAACAACGGATTGGAAGATATTTTCCCGAATTAAGGATAGGTAATGACTTTATGCAATCGTGGTCCAAAATAAACATAACTGATTTACCAAAGTGCCAAAAGTGTAAGTATGCTTTATTTTGTGCAGGAGGATGTGCTTATCGAATTTACAATAATTCTGTTTCTCACTCATTCTGTGAAGATTTTCAAATATGCTTTGCTAAATCTATAGTCGGTGCCTGCCGTGAGTTTCTTCAGGAGAAATCTCAAACTCTAAACAATAGCTCAATAGACAGAAGGGAGGTGATAAAAGATGAGCAAAAAGATCACGTCCTTAAATGATGATCTCCTTGTGGAGATCTCATTAGAGGAGTTGGGGAAAAAGATTGAATTTGCGGCTGCGCCGAGCTCGTGCTATCTGATGGATACGCCGAATGAATAAAGGAGGTGATAAGGGATGAGTGGAAAAATTACCCCCTTGAATGATGATCTCCTTGTAGAGATGTCATTAGAGGAGCTGGAAAAGAAGATTGAGTTTGCGGCGGACGGGAGCTCTTGCTGTGATTCTCTTAAAGTGGATCTCTAAAAACAGGCAATTCATGGTAGCCATAACTGCAAAAAAAGTTATGGCTACCATGTTAAAAGAAGCTAATTTTCTTCTAATATTTTGAGAAATCTATGCTAACATGGAATGCCAGGTAATCAATAGATTCCTTTTAAGACGGTTTCATTTTTTCTCGACTCTCTTCCAAAAGTGGAAACATCGAAAAAAAATCAAGATCGTTTTCAATATAGCCTTAAGCAACACGCTCAATACCGGTCTACAGCAAGGCATGGCGAAAAAGATTTCTTTGATTAAGAGTAATATAAAGTATCATATCCTGAACATTGATTATCTCAGATTTTGGAAATCTGAACTCTTTGACCAGAAAGTTACCTGGTCAAACTTAGACCTCTTAGAATCCTTGATGGAAAGACATGGGCGGATAATAAGTTGCTCTTTTCATTTCGGTAATTATTATTTATTTCCATTTGAAATAGCTCGACTCGGTTACCCGATTACTGTTGTGGTTGGTGATCAGCCTAAACAATACAATTTAATTAGAGAAGGTATTTCAAAAACTGGTATAAACATGGAAGTTGTATTCGCTTCGCAGATAACTTTATTTGCCTTAACCAAAGAATTGAAAAGCAGAAGAATCGTCTATCTTCTCATTGACGAATTCGGTGGACTCCGGCAAAATCAACGTTTAGTCAAAATTAATTTTCTAAACCAAGAATTTCAGGTCAAGCCAGGTATTGGCTGGCTTCACTATAAATTACAGTTACCCATCGTTCCTGTAGTATCGATAAGAACAGGAAGACGGGAAAATTTGATTAATGTGGAAAAACCCATTGAATATGGGAATGAATACCATGATAAAGACGCTTACATTGAGGATATTGTCCAGCGGCTTTTTGGAGTCTTAGAAGACTATGTATTGCAATATCCTGAACAGTGGCTGAACTGGGTCAACTTGAAACGGTTCCATACAGAAGATGTGGACTTTTTGGAGGGTGAAGAACAAAAAAGCTGGCAGATGAGAAGGGAAGATTATTATAAAATATCTAAAGACGACTTTAAGATTTTTCGCTATAAAGATTCTCTTGTTTTGATTGACATGAAGAATAGAAGATATTATCTTACGAATAAAATGGGTGAAAAAATTGTGAGATTGCTGCATGGTGGCACTAGACTGAAAAAGGTCATCTCCCTTCTGGAAGAAACCTATGGGGGAGATGATCAGAGAATTTTAAAGATTCTTTTTCAGTTGAGGAAAAGAGGACTTTTAGCCAATGCGTAATTTCTTTGCGGCCTGTTTGTTATCTATCTTACTTCTGTCCGTTATCGTGGAGATAGCTTATTCCCAAGGGGACGATGAACGTTTATGTCGGGCTTTAGATTTTGCTTTCAATTTCGAATATGGCCAAGCAATAAGCTTGTTAGATCAACTTCAGGAAGAAAACCCTGACGACTTGAGACCATATTTCTTTAAGGCTGTAGTTTATGACCAAATGATAGACAACTGTAGTAACGAACAGGAAAATACAAGGTTGTTCTTCGAAAATATTGAGAAAGCTGAGGAAATAGTCAAAAAGTTGGAGAACCAAGATAAAGACAGTTGGTATGTCAATTTCTTTCTTGGTGGCATTTACGGATGGAAGGGGAAATATTATTTGAAGAAAAACGAGAAATGGAAGATCTTTGTAAATGGAAGAAAAGCCAAAAGATATTTCGAGAGAACGATCAAACTCAAACCCGATTGTTTTGATGCTTATTACGGTCTCGGCATGTATCATTATTATGCTGGAACTCTGCCTAAATTACTGCGTTTTTTTCTGCCTCTCTTTAATTTTGAAGGCGACATTAAAAAGGGTATTAAGGAACTTTATCTGGCTAAGGAGAAAGGGAAATATAGCCAAGGCTTTGCAGCCTATGAGTTAGCATGTATCTATTCAAAGTCAAAAGAAGACCATGAAATGGCTCTCCAGTTAGCATCAGAGCTAAATAAAAAATATCCTCAAAACTTCAATTTTTCCTACATGCGTGCAGTGCATTATCATAATCTCAAAAAGGACGACCTAGCAATGGCTGTGTTAAGTGAAATGAAATCAGAGCTTGCTCAAGGACATTGTGAAAACTTGAACCCTGATAAAAAAAGCGATTATTATCTTTGCTCTGGAGTTGTTAATTTTTCGATGAATAGATACAAAGAAGCCCAAAATGACTTTGAAAGCATTTTAAGCCTTTCCACTTCTGATGATGCAATAAAAAGTAAAGTTTACTATTTAATAGGACGGTCTTTGAATGAACAAGGAAAATATGAGGAGGCTTATCAAAGTTATTTAAAATCTTTAGAACATGAGGATTGCTCTGGCTCACATAAACGGGCTCAAGAAGAGATTGAAAAATTGAAAAACAAAAAACTGATCGCTGACAAGTAGAGGGCGATGCTGGAATATCCCAAAATAGAAGATAAAATCGAAATCACACCTTTTGAGACGAGTTCAATCAGCCAAGTTTACTTACTGAAAACTCCAGATGGAAGAACATTCCAAATCTCCTCGAAGCTATACCAACTCCTTCTCCTTTTGGATGGTGAGAAATCGCTAGAAGAAATCGCCTCTGAGTTTTCCTCTCAGAATTCTAAAGAATATAGTCCCGATGACATTTCAGAAATCATTGAAAAGTTTCTAATCCCGCAAGATCTCCTCTCACTGAACCAAGTTGATCAAAAAACTCAATCTAAAACAGAGCAAAAACCGAGCACTTCACTTTCCCTGAGAATATCTCTTTTCTCACCGAAGGCCTTGCATCCCCTCACTGATATTTTAAGCAAGTTGTTTTATCCTCCCGTTTTCATAACATTGGCAACAATAGCATTCGTAATACTGGTAGTTATTTTGCCAAGCTTTCAGGTTTTTGATTTCACAAAAACTATTCAAACTGGCTATGTTTGGATCATAATTTATGCTTTGGTTACCGTCACTGTCATTTTTCACGAATTAGGACATGCCAGTGGCTGCAGATATTATGGATGTCTGCATGGTTATATAGGATTTGGTTTATATTTGATGTTTCCAGTGTTTTACGTGGATATAAATGACGCATGGAGACTCTCCAGAAAACAACGAGCAATGATTGACATTGGAGGAGTATATTTTCAATTTCTAAGCACCATTATATTGGTTTCTGGATATATAATAACCAAGTCGCCGATATTTCTTATCACCATGCTTCTAACCTATTTGATGATATTTACAAATCTCAATCCCCTATTTAAATATGACGGATATTGGCTTTTGTCAGATCTGGCGGGGATTCCCAATTTGAGGAAAAGAGCCACTGAACTGCTCAAACAGCTATTCAAAAAAGAAATAAGAACAACTTATCAGTTGTCCCAAATTCCTCCGTGGGCAAAAACAATTCTTTTTAGCTATACCGTTTTAAGCAATGTCTTTTTTCTCTACTTTGGATATAGACTTACTAAATTTCTTGCTGGATTACTAAAAGTATATCCTACCATTCTAACAAATTCAGTTTTTCAAATTCGGCAAAGCATCCAGCTACATGATTTCAATAGTTTCTCAAATAATGTTTTTCAAATTGTTTTTCCTGTCCTCGTGTTATTCTCGGTAATCCTCATGGGAAGAAAGCTACTCTATCCTGCATTCAAATATGTCAAAAGCACCTTTAGGCATGGATCTTTTTATAAGAGGCAAGCAGGTTAGAAATAGCCAATTTCAGCTTTTCAGGAGAACCCTTTATAAGAAAAGATATTGTTGACATGGTTGGTGAAATCATTTCGAAAGGAATCATTCCTTTATTATCCACGAAGGAATATTTATCGGATGACACGGTGGAAAAACTCCGTGGCATAGGATTAAAGCGGATTCAACTGAGTATTGATTCCTCAGTTCCGGAAATTGCTGATTTCCTTACCGGAAGTGAAGGATACTTTTCAGAAATGACAAAGCTCATTGATCGCTTACAGAAAAACGATATACAGGTTACAACCAATACCGTGGTTACCTCTTATAACGCCTATACCATTCCATACTTGGTAAAATGGCTTCTTGGAAAAAATATAAGAACGACTAGAATAAGTCAATATGGTCGCTCATTATACCGCCACACCGACGATTTGTTTTTGTCCAAAGAACAAGTAAACTGGATTAAACCTCATATTATAGAAATAACACAAAAGTTCCCCCAAGCACGAATCAGTTTCGCTACTTATTTTGTTGAAAATACCGATCCCGAAACAAGGCTAAATAAATTTTTGAATCGTCCTCGGTGCACAGCCGGGAAATCTGGACTCATTATCAATCCCGATGGAACAGTTATCATTTGCGAACAACTTCCTTCCACCCAAGAATTTATCGTAGGCGACTTAGCTCAGCAATCCATAATGGAAGTGTGGAATTCGCCTCGTCTAAAGAATTTTCTATATCCTTCAAAAGAATGCTTCCGAGAAACCGATTGCTATGTTTGTGAACATTATGGCCAGTGTGTATTAACCACAGGACAATGCATTCGAGACACTTTAAAAGTACATAACACCATATATGGGGTTGACCCCAATTGTCCTAAAGTTTCAACATCTGTCAGACTCTTTTAATTCGAATTATATGCAAGAAAATCTCAACGTTGCCATAGAAGTTCGAAACTTAGCTAAAAGATTTGGCGATGTGCTAGCCTTAGATAATGTTTCATTTGAAGTAAAAAGGGGGGAGATTTTTGGTTTTTTAGGACCTAATGGTGCGGGGAAGACCACTACTATTAATATATTAGCAACTCTTCTCAAACCGACAGTCGGTTCCGCTACGATTTTCGGAGAAGACATATTGAAAAGTGCACATAGAGTGAGAAAAGATATTGCTTTGGTTCTTCAAGCAAACTCACTTGATCCGTTTCTAAATGTTTATGATAATTTATATTTCTTCGCACTATTACAGAAAATGCCCAAAAAGGAGAGGAAATCGCGGATTGAAGGAATATTGGAAATCCTAGACTTGACATCAAAAAGAAAAGCTTCGATATTTGAGCTATCGGGAGGATTGCTCCGAAGACTACAAATAGCCAGAGTCTTTTTAAGTGAAACAAAGCTTCTATTGTTGGATGAACCTACATTAGGAATTGACATCGAGGCTAAGATTAAGATTTGGAATCTCTTAAAACAGAAATGTCAAACAGAAAACTTGACCGTTTTTCTTGCAACTAACGACATCGCTGAAGCCGAATCGTTATGTGATCGGATTGCATTCATTTCGCAAGGAAAATTATTGGCAGTCGATACCCCTGATGCTTTGAAACGGGAAACGGAAAAAATGCTCTTGGTGGTAGAACTGGAAAACACTCTTACCTCGGAATTAAATTTGAATCTTCCAACAGGTGCCGCTCTTCGTGGTGCAGATGACAATCATATCGAAATCAGCCTTACCCGCATTGATAGCGGTCTTTCTTCCATCATTGCACAAATAAATGAGTGCAGTCGCATAAAGGATATCGATTTACGAAAACCTTCCATACAAGCTGTTTTTCTCAATTTGATGAAGGCCAATCCGAGGAAATAAGCCATGTATCCAACTTTATGGAGAGAATTCAAGCAAAGTTTCGCGAATCTATTGCGTATGGTGACTCATTTCACCACTCCTATATTCTTGCTTCTTTTCTTTGCGGTGGTTTTCTCCACCAATATAAGAGGGATTGATTTCCAGGGGATTCAAATAAGTTATATTCAATTTTTTGTTCCAGGCCTAATCGCCTATTTAACTTTTCTTCTTTTTGCTTTGACCTTCGCTTTGGTACGGGGGGACCGTGCATCTCGAATAACTGCGGTAATTGTTGTCTCTCCAACTCCATTTGTTTCCTGTTTTGCAGCCAGACTCATCGCCAACGTATGCACAACCTTTCTAAAAGCTATTGTAGTTGGTTTATTAGCGTTCTTCGTATCTCGGAGTTTGGTTCCATTTACATGGTCGAACATATTTCTATTTTTCTCGGGATTAATTTTGGGCGCTATTTTTTGGTCTTCATTGGGATTCATAGCTTCCGCATTTATTACTCGAGAAGACATGCGAGATATTATCTTTATGCTTCTTACTATGCCTTTAACTTTTGCCAGTTCCATGTATTATAATTTAGATCATGCCCCGGGTTGGATTAAACTTATCCGTTCGGTCAACCCGCTAACGTATACTAGTAATATCCTAAGGCAAAGCTTCTTGGTTACCAATCCCGTCGGTCGGACTCACGATCTTCTCTGTCTAACTGTTTCTACTTTGATAATATCCTCTTTAGCCATTTTCTCATTAAGAAGACTTAGCATCTGATCTTTTTCTAAAGTGCCATCGCCTTTCCTCCACTAGCAGAGTACAAAGGCAAAATCCCCCCCGCTTCTAAAGTCCCCTTTTTCTATTCGTATCTCAAAGAGACGATGGGGTCGAGCTTGGCGGCTCGATAGGCCGGATAGATTCCGAAAACTAGTCCTACAGAGACGGCAAAAGAAAAACCCAAGATTATCCAGAATAAGGAGACTGCGGCGGGCAAAGGAGAGACTGCACCAACCAGCTTGCCCAAAAGGATCCCGATGATTATGCCCAAAACTCCTCCGGTTCCACTTAAGGTCATAGCTTCTATGAGGAACTGCCAGAGTATATCTTTCTTTCTTGCGCCGATAGCTTTGCGTATTCCGATTTCCCGAGTTCTTTCCGTAACTGAGACCAACATAATATTCATCACTCCCACCCCCCCTACTAAAAGCCCGATGGAGGAGATGAGCACCATAACCATGTAGATGGCGCTGGTGATCTTACGATACATATCCATAAGATCTTCCTGGGTGGAGACTGCAAAGTCATTAGGTTTATCTGCCGGAACTCCTCTCCTCAGCCGCATCACTTGAGTTATCTCATCAATGGCTTGTTCTGTCAGCTCTGGACTTTTGGGCTTTGTCACCAATAGGAGCTCTTTTTCTTCCGGATATAATTTGGTGAAAGTACCATAAGGTAACAGAACGAAGTTGTTCTGGCTCTCCCCCAAGATGGAGGGTCTTTTTTCCATCACCCCAATTACGGTAAATCTTTTGGGTGAGAAATGACTTCCTCCTATGGAAATCTCCTTACCAATTGGATCTTCACTGGAGAAGAGAGCATCTGACACATCTATCCCTAACACCGCTACCATGGCCCGGTATTTAATATCGCTGTCGGTAAAGAATCTCCCCTCTTCGGCATAATTGTTATTGACCACCTCATATTCTGGAAGGGTGCCGATGAGCTCAAGACGGCTTACCTTGTTTTCCTTATATTTTACGGTTTTAGATCCGGGACCCCAATTTTGTGGGGAGACCGCCTCCACTGATGGACAAAGGTTCTTTACTGCCATAGCGTCCTCAAAGGTTATGGGTTTTCGATTTCTCTCTTCCTCTGAAGGTCCATCGAATTGAATCGCGATTTTAAACTTAGTCACATAGATGGCATTAGAGCCCAATGACTCTATTTGCCGAGCCATGCTTTTGTTCAAGCCGGTTATTATGGAAACCATGGCGATGACCGTTGTCACTCCAATCAACACCCCCAGGATGGTCAAAAAAGCCCGCATCTTGTGGGCTTTAATTGCCGCCAAGGCCATGAGGGTGCTCTCTTTAATCTCAAAGATATTCATTACAATTCTTATTCAGTAAATTGGTTGAAAAGTAAAACTAACGGTTGAGCATTTACAAACCCCGATTTCTCAGAGTTAAGCTAAATCAAATAAATCTGTAACTGTTCTTAGTCGCTGAAGGTTTGAACGGCATGAAATCTATAATTTATTCCAAAACTCATCGATAGCTTTCTTTATATCGGTCCAAAGAGGTTCAATATTATTTATTAACGAACTCATCAACTCCAAGCGTAGCGTGAATCCGTATCCGCTAACAAATAAATGTCTAAATCCTCTATAAGGGTTTAGTCTATCTACGATATTTTTATTAAAAATAGGATTCTTCCCAAGTGGCGGGGTGCAAGACAAATCGAGAAGCTCTTTATGCCAACTATTCCCTTTAGGCATGGTTTGATAATATTCTTTGCTTATCCGCTTAATAATATTCTCCACTCCTACATAAAAATTCATTAAGAATGTTCCTGTTGCTGCTTTTTGAACATTATCTATTTTATCCGAATCAAAATTGCCTTTGAGAGATGACAAGTCTTTTAAAACTCGTTCTATTTCTTCTATCTCATCAAACACATCTGCTTTTAATTGCTCATACTTTTTTTGCATATATCACTTTTCCTTTTTCAAAGATGCGTTTAGAGAAATGTTCCCTTGCATCCTCCAATGGAATCAGATCTATTTCACTATCTATCACTCCCAAAATCTTACCGTACATCTCGAAAAACTTTTCTGGTTTGACTCCTTTTACGGCTATATCAATATCTTGTGCCGATTCAATATCCTCGAGGCATGAGCCAAATAATAGTATTTTCTCTACCCCAAACTCCTTGCTGATAGCAATAATCTTTTCTAACTCTTTTTCAAAAACTTTCTTTTTCATTATTCATTACCTCAACCAGCTATGAAAATTTCAGATAACGGTTTCGATGTTTGTGAAGTCCCGCCTTTGGCGGGATTTGAGTGAGTCCCGCCTTCAGCGGGATAAACTCCACGAACCGCAAACACCATGTTATCTGAAGTTGCAACTCTTCATTCTTATTAAAGCAAAACTACAACTTTCTTGCCTCATTATCTTCTATTTTAAGAATTATCTCTATCTTTTCTTTAAGTTCAGGAATCTTGTCCTGTATAACAGCCCATACAATATCCCAGTTTACTCCAAAATAATAATGGATAATTTTATCCCGCATTCCAGCTATCTTTTTCCAGTCAATATCTTTGTGTTTTTTCTTAAACTCTGCAGAAAGATTTTTTGCTGCCTCGCCAAGGATTTCAAGATTGCGAACTACAGCATCTTGTGTTTTTATGTCTTGCAAAAATTCATCATAATTTATACCACCGATATAATCTTGTATTCTTTGTATGGATTCCTTAATATCGAGAAGAAATTCTCTATCTGGTCTTTTAGACATACACTACACTCCTTTTAATCTCTTCAGCCACTTCCTTTATCCTTATAGTATCAACACTTACAGGAGTTAGAATATCAACTTTCCTTCCAAAGAGTTTTTCAAGATAAGAAGATAAGTTCATGTAGGCATCAAAAAGTCCTTTGAAATCCTTACCGAAAAAAGATGTGTCAAACTCCACCAGGAAATCTATATCGCTATTTTCTTTCTGTTCCCCTCTAACATAAGAACCAAATAATCCTATTTTTTGAACTCCATACTTTCTTAAAATGTCAGTCTGCTTTCTTAGTATTTTTATTATTTCTTTGTCTGTCAGCTTCTTTGTTTTCATCCCTATCCCCGCATTAATACCTTAAATTTGTTCTCTCTTGTTTTGTAACCTTACTGATTTCTTTGTTCAGACTCACATTCTTCATATTATCTACCTCTAACGGTTTGAAACCCCTATTTCATATAACGGCTCCAGCATATACGATGTTACGACCAAAGAGAGCAATGTCCCAAAGGGCGAGGGCGTAAGCCCGAAGCGTATAGCCTGTGTTATCGGAAGTCGCCTATTTGAATTTTTCATAATTGCCTTTCAATAGAATCTTTATCTCATCCAAATCTTCAGGTTCCCGAATAGGGAAGCGTGTCCATTTGCTTTCGTTATCGTATGTAGAGACAAGAAAATGTTTCCTCCTAGGATCTAAATACATAATTACTCTTCCAGATACCTTTATTGAAAGGGCATATTTTAATGGTTCAATGAGAATGTTGTCTTTGTCCCAATCTTGAATTTCTTTGAGAAGTTCTTCCGCATTTTTTCTTACTTTGCTATCTGTAATGTAATTTAGCCTTTGCTCAATTGTGTAGACTTCTACAGGCTCCAATCTCGAAGGAATAGTTATTTCTTTAAATACTGGAACAATCTCTTTAGGATTATCGTCAAAGACTAAGCATTGAAATGTAAAAAGAGATAGAGGGATGTCTATCCATTTACATCTGTTAATCAGCGAAACAGAAAAACTTGGAGCAACCAAGAATAATCGGAGTTTTTGTGTGGGGTCGATTTTCTTTTCCTTATATGCTCTGGCAAAACCTTCTATATTGCTCGCAATGTAATCGTAGTAATCGAGTCCTTGAACAAGCATTCCATCATCTTCTGTAACCTTTAACTCGGCAACCACTAAAGCATTGCCAGAGTCAGCAAATAGCACATCTAAAGGGCCCCGTTCAGTTCTTTTTTGATGGTCGATATATCTTAACCCTTCCTCAATTAAACCGGCTTCTTTCCTTACCACTTCTTCCAGTTCTTTTTCTGAAACCTCAATAACTTTATATTTTCTCATTTGCATACCGCCTTACATTTCCGGCGATTTCCGATAACTCGTTCATATCCACATTGCGGATATCATTCCAATTTGGGGGTATGGACGCATTGCGTATGAACTCATTTTATTCATATCTCAACGCCTCAATGGGATTCAACCTAGCGGCTTTCATAGCTGGGAATATTCCAAAAAATATCCCCACAGATGAAGATACAAATAACGCCACGGCAACTGACCACCCTTCCACCGCAGAAGGCAGAGGAGTGATAAGGGAAAGAATCTTGGCTATTAAAGCTCCTAGAGCCACACCGACTATCCCTCCCACTAAAGCTAACGTTACTGCCTCCACCAAAAATTGCCAGAGAATGTTCCTCCTTCTGGCGCCCAAAGCCTTCCGGATGCCTATCTCTTTGGTTCTCTCGGTTACCGAAACTAACATTATATTCATTATCACGATCCCGCCCACCACCAAAGATATGGAGGCTATGCCTCCCATCACCATAAGGGCAAGCCGGGTGAACTGACGGAAGAAGTCCATAATGCTCTCTGAGGTTAAGATGGCGAAATCATCCTCCTTATCATAGGAAACATTTCTTCGCGCCCTTAAAATCAACCGACATTGATCCATGGCATTCTGCATGGACATGAAATCACGAGCTTTAACAAATATCATCAAGAACATACTTCGCTTGAAAAGCTTTTGATAGGTGGTTATAGGAATGAGAACGAAATTATCCTGATTATCTCCCAGAAAAGTCCCTTTCTTTTTGGCTACTCCGATGATTCTAAAGTAATCATTGCCGATCTTTATGTCTTTTCCCATAGGATCCTCGTTAGGGAAAAGATTATCCACTATCTCCCAGCCTACAAAACAGACTTGCCTATTATGCTCCACCTCAAACTCCGAGATACCCCTTCCTTCATAAACGTCATGGTTGGCGATCTCGGTTATGTTGGCAGTTGCTCCTACGATAGTCATGTTGGAAAGATGCTTATTCTTGTATTTAACCTTTCTCCAGCTAATAGCTTCAGCTCCCACCTTCCAGCAATCCGGACAGTTCTTGTTAATGGCTTCCATATCATCCAAAGTGAGATTTTTCCTTTTTATCTGTTTGAGCCATTCCTCACTGGAGGTGATCATACCGAACTTGCGAACGAGAAAGGTGTTTGACCCCATGCTTGATATCTCCGTCTCCACATATTTGTTCATGCCGGAGATGATGGCGACCACCGCAATCACGGTCATCACCCCGATGATCACCCCGATCAAAGTCAGAATCGATCTAAGTTTGTTCGCTACCAAAGATCTTAAAGCGATAAGTATGCCTTCCAGAAATTGCATGCGAAAAAAAGTTTGAGGTTTGTTGGTTTGAAGAAAGTATGAGCGTGTTGTCGAACTCCTCTTTTCTGTGGGTTTCGTAAAAAAGGTTTCGGTTTCGGTTACGTATCGTTTATCGTATGGTGTTTTCGTTTATGGTCCCAAGACAAAATACGCAACCGATTGACGAAACCGAAACGTATCCGACTTGTAGTGAGCTTGCGGTTCGACTTCGCTCCCTTCGACTTTGCTCAGGGACAGTGAGCGAGGTCGAACTGTCACCGCCCTGAGCCTGTCCCTCGACTTCGCTCGGGACGGTGAGCCTGTCGAACCGTCGAAGGGTCGAACTAAACCTAAACCGATCCGCAGGATCCAAATTCGGATAAACGATAAACAGAGTTAGGCAACAGCCCTGTTTTCTTGATTCTTGGCCCTTGACTCTATTGGTGCTTTATCTTCTCCTCTTTTTCCACCATTCCGTCTCTGATATGGATCACTCTATCCGCATAGGTAGCTATATCTAGCTCATGGGTAACAATGATGATCGTGTTCCCTTGTTTATGGAGTTTATCAAACAATTTCATGATCTCAATTCCGGTGGCGGTATCCAGGTTTCCGGTGGGCTCGTCCGCTAAAATCAATGCGGGGTTGTTCACCAGAGCGCGAGCAATAGCTACCCTCTGCCTTTCTCCACCAGAAAGCTCATTCGGCTTATGGGTCATTCGATCTTCCAAATCCACCATCTGCAGGGCTTCTTTTGCTTTTCTCTTTCTCTCTTCCGATTCAGTTCCGTTGTAGACTAAAGGGAGTTCTACGTTGTGTGCAGCAGTGGCACGAGGTAGAAGATTAAAAGTTTGAAACACGAAGCCTATCTCTTTATTTCGAATATATGCCAGCTCATCGTCGTTCATTTGACTGACTAATCGATCGTTTAAGTAATAATCGCCTTTGCTGGGGGTATCCAGGCAGCCGATGAGATTCATCAAGGTTGACTTGCCCGAGCCGGAAGGACCCATGATGGCCATATATTCTCCTCTTTCCACCTGCAGGGTGATTCCTCTGAGAGCATTAACTTTCTCCGCCCCCATCTCGTAGACCTTCCACAGATTTTCTGTTCGGATCAACATCTTAGACTTCTCCATCATTATGCGAAGTTGCGGGAGTAAAATATCTAAAATTTGAAAACTTTAACTTTCTTATCATCATGAACTTTACCGCCTTTTATGCTAGCTTGAAAAACAAAAGTAATACCATGAAGTTTAACTTTGTGCAGGACCTGTGGTGGGACTATTATTACGCCCTCGGAAATATGGATAGTTTCTTTGGTTTGATCCCTAATATACGATATTTCCATTTTAGAGTAGGAGACATAGATTTCAAATATCTCTTTGTGTGCGTGAAAATCTTGCTTTGATTGTCCATTCGCAATTGAAAATTGGAATGCGTCATCTGCATTTGAGAGTAATTTCTTATCCCGAAGGATGCCATTGCTTGATGAAAAAGACCATTTGGGAACATCCCATTCAGTTTCCTTAAATTTCTTATAAACTTTATCCGCAATTAGTTTAAGCGGTCTTTCACCTATTCGGTTAAGACAATTAGCTAAATCGTTTAATTCTGCTACCAGTGGAAATTTCGGCGTTTGAATTTTACTCATTTCCATCTCTACTTCTTCCAAATGTTACTGGTATTGGGGCTTGTCTCTCTACTATCTCTTGAATTTTTGATTTTGCAAACATACATACAATAAAACCAATCAAAAAGCATACAATAAAGGTAATAAATGAAATCCAAATTTTTCCCACCAGAAGCCATATCAACCATCCACAAAAAATGCTCGCAATAAAAAAGTAAATGAGCAGTATAAGACCTTGAATTGGCAGGGGGGCTTTATAGAAATGTGCTTTAATTCCCAATTCTTCTTCACAAGTGTGAATTACTGCCCTTTTAGCATAGATGATCAACCAATGGATGAGGCTCATATATATACCCATTCCACACGCGATCAATCCTAAACTTGTAATGGCTATGTGTAGCCAAATGTGCTCTGGACTTACCTTAAAAAGGGCATAAAAGATTCCAATTATTATGACCAACACTTTCCAGTCTTGATTTCGTGAGTGATGGATATCCGCCCATTGGATTTTTATATACTCTAATAAATCAACCATACTTATGCTCGCCAGTCGCGGTTAAATGCTGTATGTTTCTTGGACCAAGTCTTTTTAGCTTTGCCTCTACACTTCTCTTAACCCTACCGGTTATCCTTTTTCACCTTCCTCTTTCTTCTCTACTTTTTTCTCGATTTTAACTTTATCCCCGTCCTTCAAAGTTCTTAAAATTTTATAACTTCCAGTAATCACTTGGTCATTTTCATTCAACCCCGAAACTATCTCAATATTTTGCTGATCAGCAATTCCGGTTTTGACCTTCACAAACTTTGCTCTCCCCTCTTTAATCACAAACACCCCTTCCACCTCTTTTGCCTTCTTCTTTTTTTCATTTTTTGCCTTACCACTGTCTGTGGAAGCTAAAGCTCCTTTTTCTTTCGTTTTCTCTTTTAGTGTATCAGTTTTTTCCTCCCTCATCACCACGGCTTGAATGGGGACGTTCAAGACATTAGGACGGAGATTAGTAGTGACGTCTACGGTGGCGGACATACCCGGTCTTATGTCTGGGACCTTGTCCAGAAGCAGAACTTTTACCAAGAAGTTGGTAACCTGATCCTGGGTTCCGAAACCGCTGATCCTGGCAGTGTGTCCGATCTCCGTCACTTTCCCCTTGAAGACCGTGTCCGGGAAAGCATCGATCTTTATCTTGGCTTCCTGGTCAACCTTTACGCTGGCTACATCGGTTTCGTCCACTTCCACTTCTGCCTGCGTTTCGGCCATGTCGGAGATGGTCATAATCACCGTGCCGGGATTGTTCATGGTGCCGATCATCACTATCTCGCCCAGCTTAGCGTTGAGAGCCGTGACCATTCCGTCCATAGGAGAGGTTATGGTGGTCTTGCTCAAATTATATTCTGTTTGTTCCAAGTTAGCCACACTCTGGTCGCGTTCTGCCTGAGCCAAATTGAGTTGGGTTAAAGCGGCATCATATTGTTCTCTGGAAGTCAACTTTTTTTCAAAAAGCCCCTTTTGTCTTGAATAAACTAACTTAGCTTGTTCCAGATTAGCCTCAGCTGAACTTACTTGAGCTTTAGCCTGATTGACCGCCGCTTTATATTCGGTCTCATCCAGTTGAACCAAAAGGTCTCCCTTTTTCACCAGATCCCCCTCTTTTACCGGAAGTCTCACGATCTTGGCAGGGACATACGCACTGATCTTAACATCGGTTTCTGGAGTCATCTGTCCGTTAGCGGTGACAATGGAGATGATATCATCTTTTTTGACTTTTTCCGCCTGAACCTTATTAACCTTCTCTCCACTTTTCAAAATATTGACGACTACGATGATGGCTACTACCGCAATTACCCCTAAAATTATGATGATTTTTTTCTTTTTCCTCATAAATCCTCCTTAAGAAGTGCGAAGTTAGAAGTCAGAAGTGACAAGTGAGAGTGATTTTTTCCTTTCCTTCATAAATTTTCCTTAAGCGGAATCGAAAAGAACATTTGAAGGTTTTTCGAAATTAAACTTCACTTAAATATTACCCTTCTTTCTAAAGAATCTTTCAACTATAATTCGGATTTAGACTTGTAGTGGCAAAGTTTACTTTGTCTCAGTTGTTTTGCATTTCGGGGCGCGACACAAGTCGTCAAGATGCTTCGCATGTCGCTCCTCCTTATGTCCTCCACTCTTTGCTCTCTGCTCTTTGCTCTCTGCTCTATTTTCCTATGGCTTTTTCAAACTGGGCTACTGCCAGATTAAAGTCATACAAAGATTGCACCTGATTACTCTTGGCCGTGGTGTAGCTGTAATTGGCATCCAGAAGCTCCAGCATTGAAGCCGCTCCTAAATTATATTTCTCTTGAGTTAAGTTAAGATCTTCCTCAGCCGACTTCAAAGCGTCCTCGGTCACCCGAATCTTTTGCTCTGCTTCCGTTATCGCCAAAAAAGCTTTGTTTATCTCTAACTTAATTCCCCTTCTATCATTTATTAGCTTCTCTTTAACCGCCTGCAGATTAGCTTGTGCGCTCCATATATTCGAGAGGGTGGAAAGTCCATTGAATAGATTAAGGCTAATCTGCACCCCCACATACCACGGATCATTGGGCTTTTGATAATCCACCCAGCTTTTGGGGAACTTCGTATCGCTCCAACTGTAATTTACCCCAAAGGAAATATTGGGGAAGTTTGTACTGCGTGCCATAGTTAGCCGGGAATGAGCTTGATCTACTGCTGATTTGGTTATGTTCATCTGGGGATGATTTTCTATGGTTCCTTCTGTCATGGAGTATGCGCTTAGGTCAAACTTTTTATATTCCAATTTAGCATCTATTTGAATGGGTGTGTCTACATTTCTCCCCATAATATCATTCAGATCCGCTTCCGCCAATTTGATATCATTTTGGGCAGTTATCAAAGCCAAACTATCATTAGATAATTGCACCTTAGCTTTTAAGTAGTCGGACAAAGAAGCCGAGCCCAGATCATACTTGGCTTTAGCCATATTTAATTGCTCTACGCTTCTTTTAACTGCTTCGGTTTGAACTCCCAACAACATCTGAGCCTTGAGAAGCGCATAACAGTTGTTCTTAACTCCCAAGATCACCGATTGTCTGGTCAACCTGAGATTCTCTCCTGCCGAAAACTTACCCTTTTTATAGTAGTTGTAATTGGCTACGTTGTTCCAGCCATCGAAAATGGTTTGGCTAAAACTCAACCCCAATTTATAGGAACTTTGGTAACGGTAATGATAAGCAACATCGACCAGTGTATCCCCAACCAGTTCTTTTGCACGATAAACCTGTTCCTGGTCATATCTGTACCTGTTCCCGGAGTAGCTAAGACCCACTTTTGGCAAGAAGAAACCTTCCCAGGTTCCTAGAAAGCCATATTTAGCCCGATCGTAATTCTTTTCAGCCGCTTTTACGTCATAGTTGTTCCTAAGAGCAATGCTTATACATTGGTCAATGGTTAAGACTTCCTGGGATGACGGCTCGGTTTGAGCCAAAGCGAAGTTTGCACAAAAAAATAGCGCGAATAAGCTTAAGAAAATAGATCTTTTCATTTCTCTTTCTCCTTATTATTAGAAACTAAACATTCCACCGAGAAGGCTGGATAATCCAGATTTTAGAAAAACATATACGATCCAGAGGACAAACACCGTGGTATAAGATTTCTTGGGAGTAAATTTATACACAACCGCCAGCCCTATAGAGATCAGGATCACCTGCCAGATGACGAAGATGTCGAAGCTGGACAAAATATTATACAAAAAGGACCCTTTAGCATCCGGCGAAAGTAGTATGGCTAAGCTTGTCTGGACGTCCGTGCTCTTCTTTACCAAAGTCAAAGGGAGTTTGACTATAGTGGCAGGGATACCAACTAAAGCGGAGTAACAATAAACAGAAAAGACTTTCCTAAAAGTGGAATCCCCTCCTAAGAGGACGTTAAATACGAAGAAAAGAACCGCTGAAGCTATGACCAAATAAATCAAACCTCCAATGGGGGTAATGCCCAATTGCCATACTGGGGGATGCTCGCCTCCCCCCATCCTCTCTATTATAGCCTGCTTTTGTTCCTCCGGGATCTTTTCATTAGCTTGGATTTTGGCGACCTGCTCAGACATAATGATAGGGTAAGCATAATAATAATAAACCATTCCCAAAAGGATCACGATGATGAATGGAACTAACCAGGTGGGCTTGATTTTTAAACTCTCAAAAACTTTTCTGGGCTCAAAAAAAATGCTTAAAACTTTGGATGCCCCCCCCATGGTTTTTTCTTCCTGCGGAACAGTTGAGGTGACTTCTTCCATTGAAACTCTCCTTTCTACGAAGGTTCTTTTACACTAACTATTTAAACGTAGAAAATCTCAAATTAGTTTCAAAAAACAGTAGGCAATTAGCAGTTACCAGTTGGCAGTTGGCAGTTGGCAGTTGGCAGTTGGCAGTTGGCAGTTGGCAGTTTCAGATTCGTAAAAACAGTCTTTGGTCGGTATTGACAAGACTCTTTATTTCGTTCTTTTCAAACTTCTACTTAAACCAACAATCATAGAGGATATTTCTTCCAGTTTTCTTTTGAGCTCATATGAGTCGTTATTATTAGTATACTCCAGTTTTTCTGAAATATCCAGACATGCTATGACTTCATGTTTGGATCTTAACGCGTAATTCAAAAACTTCGAGAATTCTTTAGAAGATTCACATCCGCTTCCTTCCGCGATATTGAGCACAATAGAAGTTACTGCCCTTCTTATTTGATTAGTCAAACCAAATATTTCTTCTTTAGGGAACTTCTTCGAAACGTCATACACTTCTTTGACCACATCTAACGCCTTATTGTATACTGATAAATCTTTAAAGCCCGTCATCATTTCCTCCTTCACGAGAATTACTGCCAACTGCAAACTGAGAACTGCCTACTGAGTAAACCTAAGTTGAACTATTTTCAGCAATTGTTTACAAAAATAAAGGCAGTTTGAACTGCCTTTTTAGTTTCTAAAAGGGGAAATGCCCTGTTACTTTGAACTTCAATTTTTTGATTTAAATCAAAGGCTTTTTTTTTTCGATCCTTGCAAAAATTTGATTTAGGGTAAGAAAAGAGCGAAGAGCTCCTCCCCTAAAAAAACATCTGAAATCCACCTTGAGAAACTTTTATCCTGTGATATTCATTTACCCCTTTAGACTTTACTCATCCGGTGATGAATGTCTCTCTTCTGCTAATTCCATCTTGAATATTGAAGCTATCAGGTTTCCCACCGGTTGGAAAGCTCTCCTGAGGATTACTCAACTTAGAATCTCTGTGCGATTAACTCCCACAGCTTGGGATGGGTCCCCACAGCATTATCCAAAAACGAGTCTTTTCCTATGGACTCAAAGTCGAGCCCGTGTTTTTCCAAATAGGACTTCTTTTATTTCAGTTGAAATTTAACTGGAAAAACCGCCCAGACAGCTACCGGCTGATTATTGCTGATGGCAGGTGTATATTCATTCTGCTTAACTGCCGCTAAGGCTGACTCCTCAAAGCCAGCGCTGGCTCCCGAAGGTCTGAAAATCAAAGCATTTCGGACTTTGCCATTTTTGTCTACTAAAATCTTCACCCAGACTATGCCTTCAATTCCGGCTTGTCTTGCCAGAGGAGGATATTCGGGTTTGACTTCTTTTATAGGAACGGGAAGCTCATCATAGGGGACGAATTCATCCGGAGGAGGAAGATATTCCTCTGCCGGAATCTCAACCGCGATGGAGTCACCGCCCCCTCCACCGACTATGCTGGTGGCACTCAAATCTGCCATCTTTCCTAATTGATCCTGGGTGGCAATGGTAACCTCTGGGGGAGCTTCCGCATCCGGGACCGCCTCGGGAATTCCCACTGAAGGAGGAGCCACCGAAGGGGCGGCCACTGCAATCTGAGTGGCTTGAGTTTGAGAAAGCGATGGAGGGGCGCCCAATTCGGCTAAGGTTTTAATCCTAACCACCCCTTTGGCTTCTGGTAGTTGTGTGCTGACATGGCTATAAAGCAAAAAACCACCGATAATCACAACATGCAACAGCCCAGCCAAGATCACCCCTAACCCCAAGTTCTTTTGATAGCTCCTTTTTAGTTCAAATGCTCCGTAGTTGACAAAGGCACCTGGTGTGGTTTTAAGGCTCATTGCTTTCCCCGAGCTCATGGTGCTGCACCTCCTTTCAGATCAGCCATCACTCTTCTATCATATTCCGAAAACGGCGATAAGCTGAAACGATAACTAAATTCTTTATTGGTCTCTTTAATCTGCCTCTCTACTATCTGAATCTCGTCTATCACATCCACCATCCTAAAATATTTGGCTTCTTTTTCTATTTTAACCAAGGTTACTAGCTTTGGCTGCTTTTTGTTTTGATCCAAAAGTAAGCTTTTCAAAGAATCGAAAGGAATCGGCTGCGGGGTCTCTCTGGCAATATTCCAATACAATTTGCCATCCTTATCTATCCTTATGGTCAGAAGACGAGATTCCGCAACCGGAACCGGGTTCTGGGATGGAGGAAGATTCACCTCCATTGCCTGAGGCATACTAAAGATAGTGGTGACCATGTAAAATATCAGAAGCAGAAAGGCTATGTCCACCATGGGGGTCATATCTATTCGTATCCCGATCCTTCTTTTAGGTCTTTTGAGACCACCCTTTTTTCTTTGTCGGGGTGCTGGACCGCCTGTATCAACTGCTGCCATTGGTTTTCTCTCCTAATCTTAAAAATAATGAAAACTCTTTAATTTACTATTAGGTCGCTCCCTCTTTCTCTGTTTCCATCTCCGTGACCAAACTGAATTTGCTGATGCTGATACCTTGAAGTGCATCCATTATGCCGTTCATGGTTCCGTAACTGACGTTTTTGTCCGCCTTGATAACCAAAAACCATGTACGAGCTCCAGGGACTGCAGGGACTCCAGGGACACCGATTCTGATACGGTTTATTACGTTGGGAAGAGTAGAAGGGGTAGCTTCTTCATAATGCCTCACCGGCTCTGTTACCTCTTTTCCTTCCCTTTGTACCTTCTGTTTGGCAATGTATTCAACCAAAATACTGTCCTCTTTAGTCACGGTAACATAGATCATATCCGATTCGGGAAGCTTTATTTCTGAATGCGACGAAGGCAAATCCACATGCAACTTCTCCGGTGGCTTAAAGGAGGTAGTGGTCATATAGAATATCAAAAGAAGAAAGGCAATATCCACCATCGGGGTCATGTCAATCTTGACCCCTATTCTTCTTTTAATCCTCTTCAGCATAACTTTTCTCCTTTCTCAGATGAAACCCACTGTTTATTTGGTCTCGACCTCTTTACTTTTCAAAAGCTGAAGCACTTCATAAGAAGCCTCATCCATGGTGTAGTTAAATGCGTCCACCTTATTCACAAAGAAGTTGTATGCCACAATTCCCACAATCGCATTAAAAAGACCGCCGGCAGTGTTAACCAAAGCTTCCGAGATTCCGACAGCCAATGCCTGGGCATCGATAATCCCGCCCACCCGGTGTCCGGTGGCGGCGAAAGCTCGGATCATTCCAATGGTGGTTCCCAAAAGTCCCACCATGGTGGCAATGGAGGCAATGGTGGAGAGAGCAATTAAGTTTCTCTCCAAAAGCGGAACCTCCAGAGCATTGGCCTCTTCTATGGCTCTTTGGGTCTCGGCTAGGCGTTTCTCCCCACTCTTCTCGGTGACCGAAACCTGTTGATATCTTTCAATTCCAGACCTCAAAACATTAGCCACAGTCCCTCTTTGCTTATCACAAGCGGCCACCGCCCCCTCAAAGTCGCCCTGCTGGACCATGGAGATCATATTCTTAAAGAAAGATTGAACCGAGGCTTTGCCCTTGGCCTTATTTAAGGTAAACCACCGCTCCAGGATGAAAGCAAAAAGCATCACCGAAAGGGCGATTAAAAGTGCGACCAAAGGTCCTCCCTCATGTAAATATGGAGGGAGCTGATACCAGATGAAAATCCCAATTATCACAGCTACTATCAAAACCAACACAATAAAAATCGACTGTTTCATTTAACTTTTCCTCCTTGCCAATTGATTATACGTTTTCTGTTTTAAAACTTGTAAATCTTTGAACTATCACCTTCTGTTGTTAGAAGGCCAGATAAACCCTCTTGTTGACTCTACTTCAAATCATCTATACCTCCTTAAGTTTTCAGTCCTTCGACAGATACGTGTGCACTCATACGAATCTCAAAATCTGTCAACGCCACTAAAATTTACCTCATCTTACAAATCGCTGATCTTAACGCAGTTAATTATCAAACAGGTCAAAGAAAACCACAATCCGTAACTGGAGAGGGCGAAGAAACTGATGACGTTGAAACTATCACCTAAGCCCTTCACCCCCATGGACTTTGCAAATGGCGTAGGCATGCCAATCATGGAGATGATGAGCAAGACCACCCACAAAGCCAAAGGAATCAAATTCAACTTTAAGGTTTTCTTAAGGTTCGTCAAATACCTTTCGAGCTCGTTATATTTTTTGAATATAGATAAAAGATTTAAGACTCCAGCCGCGCAAGAAAAAAGAATGACCAATAAAAGCAACACTAAAAACAGAACCGCCCCAAATCCGCTGGACGACGCATAGCCAAACAACGTGCCCAGCTTAAAGATAACCCCCAAACCGATGTAAGCGTGATGTAGATTTTCTCCCCGCACAGAGAACCAAGGTATAAACAAGCTTATTGCCAAAAGAAAAGAGGTGATGCTTAAAACGATCTTGTCGGTCTTGGAGAAAACGGAAACTCTTACCAGGCTGTGATCTCTGTCCAAAAGGGCGGCTTGGGATCCTTCCTCTTTAACCTTCTCCAAGTATTCTCTCTTCTCCTCCTCACTTTTCCAAAAGCTCTTCACCTTTTCAGGGAATATCTCAAAACCCACATACTTAAAACGCAAATCCTCGGGGATTTTCTCCTCCTGCTCATTTTTCTTGTTTTGTTCTGCCATCCAGTTCACTCCTCTATTTTTATATACAAATAAGATTTGGAAATATTTCTAATGAATTCTTTGCATATCGATATAATCTATCCGGTCTTGAGCTTCTTTATTCT
>Ga0315289_10003288_pt1 | contig 24533 bp, 18 predicted proteins | sample YL17G11_40_MG_FD_203452 | JGI IMG/M metagenome (GOLD analysis project Ga0315289, IMG submission 203452) | Sediment microbial communities from Yellowstone Lake, YNP, Wyoming, USA - YL17G11_40 | ecosystem: Environmental > Aquatic > Freshwater > Lake > Sediment | place: USA: Wyoming | collected...
AGGTTATTATGAAGCGCCTTAAACGCGACAAGCGAGCCGTTAGCAACGCAATAGTCGTCATGCTTAGTCTTGTTCTAGTAGTGATCATAGTTGCCAACGTTGTACTCTGGAGTTACCAGATGAACCAGCTTGACCTGGAAAGAATGCAGGAGAATGTGAGCATTGCCAATGTCACGCGGATCACTCGTTCTTCGTGGTTTACAGCGCAGAATGAATACGCAATCACTGCAGGCAGCAGATTAGGCGGCACTTACACAGACACAAGAAGCCCAGATGGTTCGTATGAAACGTTCAGAGAGGAAAGAACTCAAATTTTCAACCCCTCCAGTTACGTTCTCAACGGCTTCACAGGACATGTCTCAGGCAGCGTCTCAGACTCAACATCAAACAATGACTTTTACATGAACTTTCGCAGCTACCCAAACTACGAGATTAGGTGCCAGGAAAGCCTAGGGATGTCTTCGACCACAAGCACGATGTATCAAGACAAGGTTTCAATAAGTCTAACGCCGCAATCAACCGCAAATTTCGTCATAATCGCAGCGGCTGAAGTTCAAGGCTCAAGCACAAGCTACCAAGCAAGAGCGCAGCTCACCGTGAACACGACGACTCACCAAGAATTGAGATACAGAGTCAAAGACACAACTGACTGGTACTCGTTTTCTGGGCTGAAACGAATGGCACTTGTCGCTAACACAAACTACGTAGTCAAAATCCAATATTGCACAAGCAACTCGGGAGCAACAGCTTCCATAAGAAACGCAAGAATAATCATTTTCAGTTTGCAGTCTGAATATGCGGAAAGCGAAGATCTCTCCTCAACCGGCAGCACAAGCTGGCAGGACAAGGTTGCCTTGGCTTTCACACCTTCAGCCGGCGGAGAATACCTGATAATCGCAACCGCAAACTATAGAGGCTCACGCACAGACCGCGACACCAAGGTCCAACTGATCCAAGACGGCACGATAGTCCACGCAGACACTCTTGGGAGACCGCGGTCTGGAGCCGTAGACGAGTTTTACTCTTTCGGTGTCATGAGAAAGGTGACCTTGGACGCATCACCCCATGATTTCAAACTTCAATACTGCACTTCGGGCACGCTTGGAACAGCAGACACGAAATGTGCACACATAGTCGCAATAAGAACAAGCCAGTTCGACAACAACTACTACAGTGAAAGCGAAAGTGAATCGAGCCCTCCAGCGAGCAACGTATGGTACGACAAGATCACAAACACCTACACAGCTGACAACGGCGACTATTTGATTATGGGTTCAATTCTGTATAAGTCAGGTTCAACATCCTACTCTGTAGGGTTAAACTTCACCACCGAATCAACCTCAAGACAGGAGACATTGGTTGAGCATCGCGCCACAACTGACTATGAGTCAACCTTCTTCATGACAAGACAGACGCTGACCGCTGGGAGCAGAACCGACAAGATAAGCTGGATGGGCGAAAGCACGAATGCAAGGATAAGAAATGCGCGGTTGATTTCTTGCAGGTTGCCAACCTTAACGCAGACCGTTGAAGTTGAGTTCGCGGGAGCGTCAGACACTCAGAACTGGACGCAACTTGACTGGACGGTGGATTCTTCATTCACAACCGCAGGTGTACCAACAACGTTCCAACTGTACAATTACCAGACAGCCTCCTACCCGACAACCGGCGACGGATACATGTCAGACACGATAGGCCAGACAGACACAACGAAAAACCAAACAATAACATCTAGCCCCACGAATTTCAGAGACAGCAGCGGCAACTGGAAAATTAAAATCAAAGGAGTCAAGCCGACTGACACGCAGTTCGAGCTTAAGGTAGACTGGGTCGAGTTTAAAGCCACGACGTCTGACATCTACCGACTAAGCTTCAGCAACAGTTTTGCAATAGATTTGGCGACATACCCACTGAGTCACATTCAAGGCATCGAAATCATCGTCAGATACAACGTGTCCGAGGCTGGAGAAAAGTGGTTCTTGAAAGCCTACAACTGGACATCATCAAGCTTCAGCGACCTAGGATTCAACAACACTGAGGGAAATCAGCCGATTCTAAACGAATGGAACGACTACGCCATCAACCTGACCGACAACTGGATGAGCTATGAAAAAGACAATGGAACAATACTAATAGAGTTTCAAGACGAAGGATTGAGCACTAACCAGACAATCGTCGGAATAGATTTCTTCAGCGTGAGAACGATAATTGATGGCGTCCGTTTCGATTTGACAAACTCTGGTCCATTAACGACGCACATTGTCGCCATATGGGTGCTTAATTCAACAAGTCATCAACGCTATGACGCTGACTTGTTCATGAACTCAGGAGAAGAAGCAGTCTACATCCGAGCAGACATCCGCCTGCCCAGTGCCGCTTTCATTGCCAAGGTTGTGACAGAAAGAGGTAACCTAGCGGTTTTTGCGAGAAGCTGATTCTTCACCCAATTTTCTCTTTCAAAGCTTTTATCGCTTCTTTCTGGTTTCTAGCCTCGACTATCTGGATGTTGTACAGCTCTGCCATTTTCTTCGCGTTGTCGTTCACTTTTGGAATTGCAATCAAGTAGGCTTTGTCTGGCGAGACATCGAATATCTTGGCAAACAAGGCGATCACTGGCTGCTCTGACACCTCGCCTTCGCCTGATGTTGCTAGGTCGATGACGGTCACTTTCTTTCCTGCTTCCCCATCGTGGGCTACGATGTCGAACATGTGATTTGCTCCGGATTTGCCTTTTAGGAAAGCGGGGCTTTCGACCTTGAATCCGTTTTCAGCGAGAAACTCTCTTATGGGAGCAATCATAACCCAGCCCAGAGCGGCTTCTTCTTTCGCCTCTGCTTTCAGACTGTAGGCATAGACGTCTTTGATCACGACGTCTTCAAACGTGAAGTTTCCATGACAATCTCGACAGAAGTTTGCCGTGACGGGTATGTCGAAGCTTTTGCCGCAGTCTTTGCAGTTGCACCATATGCCGGCGCGCCTGTGGTCTACGTCAAGCTTTCTCAATTCTTCATGGCACTTGGGGCATACAAGCTTGTTTGCCTTGTGGAAGTTTTCCTCAATGTCCATGTAACCGCATTTCACGTGCTCGATGAGAGCGCTTTTCTGGACGTTGAACGACTTACAGTACGGACAGCAGTAATGAACTGAAACGCTTGCGGAACCGCATTTCGGACAATGAATAATCTTGTCGTAAAGTCTTCTCTCCAATATGCCGGCTTCGTAAAGCTTGTCCAAGAAAGCTTCAGCACTTGAGGCACTGCCGACAACTGCCTCCGCTGTTGGAAATCGATAGCCCAGCTTAGGATCATAGACAGGTTCGAGCTCGCTGATTTCGCCGCTCACGAATTTGCTTAGAAAGACTTGCGTATTGCGGTCCTTGTAAAGCTCGACTCGGTCTATTTTATCTGCCTTCAGCATCCCTATTCCCAGACTGATTCTTCTAGACTAGCACACTTCATACAATCTTTGGAAGTATGATATATAATTGCCTTAAAGGTTGTTAAAATTTCCGCATCAAGCCCTTTAAGCGTTTCCAGAAAGGTTTTTAAAATCTCGCTCTTCGGTTCACTTATAGAAAGTGACCCAATGATGAGTACACAGTCCAAGCAGATAGTGCGCTGTTCAAAGTGCGGTTTCGCTTTCGACATCATCTATGGAAGAGCCTTTGCATGCTCAGGCTGCCCGTCCTCTGTCCAATGCGCATCTACAAAATGCCCGAAGTGTGGACATGAATTCCCGTTGTCACAATGTTGACTTATACGAAGGAACAGCAATGGGTTGGTGCTTCACCAACACAGTCACGTTTTTTAATAACATCATTACTTAAGAGTAACGTTTTTAACTACCTTTTTTCTTTAGTATAACGTATAACCGATGCGTAGGCGGAGGTGAAAAGGTTGAAGAAAAAATACGAATTGAGCAAAGACGAAGTAATCGGCGCATGGGGTAAAAACCATCCTAAAGTCATGACGTGGCTCGCAAAACTTCAGAGAAAAACTAATCCAGCGTGGTTTCTCTGGATTTACTGCAAAACAACAAACAAGACACCTGACGAACTTCTGACCTTAAAAAAGACATCAACATCGAACGAGGCTGAGTATCTGTTGGATACGTTCGTTGCAGACCAAAACTTAGACATACCCAACTCCGTTAAAGTTGGCATAGTTATCACAGTCAAATCTTTTTACAAGCACAACTATTGCGACTTGGCCAAAGCAAGCGGGCAAATCTCGTTCACCAAACAGAAACCGTACAGGCGCCACACCAAGGAAGAACTTGTCAAGATATACCGTGCAGCGCATACGCCGCGAGATAGAGCACTTATTACGTTCACGTGGTCAACGTCTATTGCGAAAGAAAGTTTGACAAAGGTAAAGTGGAGCCATTTAGATAGTGATTGGGAAACTCAGGAGATACCGCACATCAGTTTGCCGTCTGAAATGGTGAAAGGCCACGGCATAGGCAAGTACAAAGGCGTTGAGCAACATACTTTTTTGACGCCTGAGGCTAAGCGAGATTTGCTTGAGTACAAAGATTGGCTTGAGCGAGTCAAAGGCGTAAAGGTAACTTCTGACTGTACGATTTTCACGGTCAACGAAAATGCGTTATCAAAAATCGCAATGGTTCTAGGCAGGCGCTCAGGCGTTCCGTTTGGCTGGCATGACGCAAGGCGCTACGTTGAAACTGCACTTGAAGAAACTAAGATTAATCCTAACTGGGCGCGCAAAATCAGAGGCAGAAAGGTGCGAGGCGAGGAGGCGCCGTACAGTAGGCCGGCGGTTGAGCAACTGAGGCGAGCGTACAGCGAGGCCGTGCCGCTGCTAGAGTTTACGCAGCAAACGCAGCTTGCTGAGTTGCAGAAACGGCAAGACGAAATCGAAGAAATCGTCAATGGCTTGAGCGCTGAACAGAAAGAAAAGATGGAAAGGTACGGTTTGACTATTAAGAAGCGGTTAGGCTCGCTGCTAAAGAAGCGGCTGAGCGCAAAGCAAAGGAAACCTCGAACCGCAACAAACGGCGGCGACTGTGGCGCAGCGTTTGAGCAAATAACTGAGGCGCAACTGTTAAGTTACCTTAAGGCGGGCTGGAGCATCGTGGAAAAACTTGGCAACGGGGAGGTAATTGTCAACAAGCGATAACCTTTCAATTTGCGGGCAGAGTTGACATTATACTCTCTGCGGCGGTTAAACGCTTACGAGACTAAGTAGCGTTCGGCAACAGCGAACTAAACATGCAGCGCCGAACGGTAAGGACAACCAGCCTCTACGGAACTGCATATAACCACCACAAATAAAATGAGAGCGGTGAACACGGCTGCGCGACAAATAGTAGTCGGTTGACTGTTGTTTACTTTAATACTCTGTGGTGTGGCTACTACACCAACTACGGCTTGACAACAACACATTACTTAGTTGAACAAACAAGCACGTAATTAGTTGAACAATGCGGCGTACTGTTGTTGTCACGTAGTAGTACACGGCACGTAGTGTTGTTATTAACTGTACAGCAGCCATCCTTAGTTTGTTGTTAACGGCTGTTGTTGTTGTCGCCGTACGTACGTTAACCCCCGTTAGTACTTACGCATGCAGTAGGCATCCTAAGCTAGTTAATAACGGTGTTATTGTTGTTATGATTGTTACCGCGTTACGTAGTGCACGTAGAAGATTCTTATGGAAAAAAAGTCGAATATAGCGTGCAAGTGTCGGATGATTCGGCATTCTCGATACATTTCAGTTTTTCTGATGTAAAACTTAGCGCAGATTTAAACTCGGTGCTGGTTCGACCTTACATCTCTGCTTTTCGATACTACGAGCATGTGCGTGGTGGAAAATGCGAACATTGCGAAGTCAAGCTCAATGTTGGTTCAACCGTACGTAGCTCGATTAAGCTGTTAAATACGTACATAAACGGTTTTAGTATGTTACCATGTACCTTAGGTTGAACCCGCATTTGACGGAAAAATTTTCTTGCCCTTTAACTTCATTGGTAAAGGTAGAAAGTTAACGCTGAACCAGAAGTTTTGTTGAGGTGGTATTTGGTGCCCCGTGATTAAAAGAAGAACCTCCTTAGAAAAATGTCGTTTGTAAACTGGTTTACCCTCCAAAACGTTTTTGCATAACTTGACCCACATCTTGTGGCATATTTTTGAAGCTTTCAACAAATGTTGGGAAAACTCATCCTGCCGTTCCTTGGGTTCGTTTAGGTATAGTGGCAGATAGCAATTAACTAAATTCTCAAAACTCTGTATGACTTGTGCCACAACATGGCCAGGGTATATTTTCTCTATTCTTTCCAAAAACATATCTCCGTTTGATCCCAAAAAGTTCGCAGCTGCCACTAACTTTAGATCCTTTAAAATTCTCAATGGTAATAACTTGTTCGCAGCATACTCATCATAGAGCCATTCACTGTATTTTGCTGGATCATTTTGATCTCTGAGAATTTCTTCCATAGGTTTCCTACGGAGATTTTCAAGCGTCCCTCTTGTTTTTAGGTCCACTAAGTGAGCGAGTTCGTGAAAAATCACGGCGTGTGCAATACTGTTGTAATTGAGAATGCGATTCTTCTTGTTGATGTAGAGATCAATACCTTCAAGAGTTGCGTTGCCCAAAACACTAAATTTTGTAGGAGTTCCAAAACCTATAAGAAAACGAATTTTGTCGACAAAGAAACAAAAATGCATCATTGCTGCAGTAGCAGAGTCTATACATGGGCGAAACTCGCGGAAAAGGGTAAGCTTGGTTTCTTCGTCAAGTTGTGATAGATTGGGAACTACAACAATAAATGAGGTGGAGCCTACTTCGGTTAGTACAATCTCTTTTTCCATTCTGAACATCTTCCGTCATTTATGTTTTCTTTTGTAAATTTGACATGCATCTCCTAAGCAAAACCCACAGCGTTGAATTCTGGCGCATCTTAACCCTTTCCGATGTTCGCGTCCATACTCGTTCATGCGCACGCACAGGGACTAAACATATTGTTCTCCTCCAAACATGTCATATTCTGAACCTTTCTTACCGCCAAATCTGCGGAGTATTTCTCGCACCATATCCTTAACTGCAAGGTCTCTTCCAATGTCAAGATAGAAAGAACATCTGCCATCAGCAAGGGGTGGTTCAAATCTTATCCACAATATGTCACCTTTCGGAATCCACAAGATGTGTTCTTTCGCAACGTCAACTATTTTGCCAACGCTCACATCATTCGTGCCAGGTCCTTTCCAATAAATGCACAGGTCCCGCACGCCATTAGCGCAAACACCAGCCTTCGCAATTTTGTGTTTAGCGCCCTCATCATCAATCCAATACATTGCGTCCGCATATAACTCAAAATGTGTTTCCTGAACGCTCGGAAGAATGTTTTCCTCAATTCTCTTTGCTTTCTCCATCTGCGCCGTACTCCTCAAAGTTTTTAGTCAAACCTGTCAAAGATGTGGCAGGTCTTCTACCCCTTCCCACTACAGTATTTTTATTTTCCACTCCTTCGGCAGATATAGAAAGTACCACATCTTTCACATCTTTGACTAATTTAATATCGCGCCAGACTCTAGTTTGTTCGCCTAGTATTGTTGTGCGAGTATCTGAGCAAGCAATGTACTGCGGAAGCTGCATTGAAAACACGTTCTTGCTAATTGTGGGCAAGTTGTGTTCTCCGCAAAATTGAATGTAAGCGTTATACACGGCTTCTTTTGTCTCTACCTTGCCGCTTGCTACGACTAAACGTTTTTCCGCAAAGGCTCGCACAGGGTTGCTCAGGAGCGTGTAGCGGTCTCGCGTTTGTTCAACTGTTTCGCCAGTGCTGAACCGCCCTTGCTTTAAGAGTCGCTGCAATCCTTCAAGAGCCCAATTCAGAATGCCGCTTAACTCCTCGGGCGTTGTTAACTTCTCTTTGAGGTTTGGGTCTGTCTTGGGGTTATCTGCCAAGAACTGGTTGGGGAAAGCGAGGATTAACCATCTGCGGAAGAATGCGTCTGTGTCATCAGGTGTTTGAGGCATTTTGTTGCATGAAAACAGAAGTTTGGCGTAAGGTTCAAAATCAAACCTTCCCCTAAACTTGTATTCGCCTGAGATCATTTCGCCCGTGACTAGGCTTTTGAATAATCCCGTGTCCTTGAGCGCCACGGCTGGCAAGTCTGGATACACATCAGCCATTTTGCCATAAAGCTCCGCTAGGGCGAAACGGTTGTTGGAGATTACTTGTAAGGGAATGCTGCTTACGTTTTGTTTACCTAAGGTTCTCGTTAAGACATACAGAAATGTGGACTTACCGTTTGCACCTTCACCTACAAGCATCATGGCCTTTTCAAACTTGCAGTTGCGAAGGAGACAGTACCCTAAAAACTCTTGTAAGACCTTGATGTTTTCAGGCGAGGGTATTACCTCAGATAAGAATGTCTTGAATTTTGGGCAATCAGCGTTTGTGTCATATTTAACAGGCAGTGCGTTAAACATGAAATACTCGGGGTTGAATGGTTCAAGTTGCCCCGTCTTTACGTTTAAAACCCCATTCTGAATAACTATGAGGTCTTCCGGTGGGCGCGGCAGGTCTTTTATCGTTGAAGATTTGATAAAGTGTTCAATTTCTCTGTGTCGATTAATCGTTAGATGCTTCCCTAATTTTTTCCGCACCTCTTGTTGAATGTGAGCTTCTGCGAATAACTCATAAACGCCATTTTCAGGATTATATCTAAAGCTCATCATATTGCTTTTCTGCGTCACATACACGTTTTCACTCAATAACTCATTAGCCACAAATGCGGGCATGAATTTGGGTTTTCCATTCTTATCTACATCATAGAATCTTGCCACATCAGGGTCAATTTTCTCATCGCGAAGTTTAATGTCGAAGCCTTCCTTTTTCGCAAATTCAAGTGCTTCTTTGAATTTGGCGCCTCTTAACACGCCTTTTTGTGCTTCATGGCATTGGATGATTCCATTTTTGACAGCGATCCACATAAGCCCTCCACCGCCAGAATTGCATCTAAAACAGTGCCAAACACCTTTATCCGTGTTCACGCAAAAATTCTGCCCTGTTTGCGATCCGTGTATAGGGTGCGCACCTTGATACTCGCCTGCGCCCGTGAGTTTTAATTTTGTCAAGTCAATAAGCTTTTCTAAGGGTATTTGCGCTTGATCTTTCTCCTCCGCGGCTTCATTCTCATGCTCTATCTTTTGCTGATGCGCCCATTGAAGATTATCCGTAAAGATTTCATCAAGCTGTTTTTTCGTTATATACCCAAGCGGAGCGTCATTTACAATCTTGTAAACCCCGCCTGAGTTATGCCTGCAATTGGGACCCACAACAAATTTGTCATGTGCTTGAATATTTCCCAAGTTTACGTGGGTCTCTGTGTTGATTATTATCCCATTCTCTGTCACATCGCTTCTAAAGTAAAAATGTCTCCCTGATTCTCCTCGCCCACTTTGAACGGTGAAAGTCTTAATAATATCAAGCTTCAACCAAGTTTCTTTGTCATCAGTATCAATGAATATGACTCCCTGTCCTGCTAAGACTCCGTAATTGCCTCCACTCATTAAATGTCTCTGTAAAGATTCATCATTCGCTTCATAAGGATGATCTTGAAATCTTTGTTCTGTGGGTTTTTTACCAGATTTTTCATTACCCGCCTCTGGTGGTGCGACTTTGATGTAACGTGGTCCGAATGGTTTTAGCCTTTCAACTAGGATGTCTGGGATTTTGACAGGTGCGCCAAGTGCCGTAAAGCGCTTTATTGTTTTAGCACTATATCTTTTCATGTTTACTACACCTCCGCACAGACTTTGTTGGTTCCGCATCAAATTGGTCTAGTGTTTCGTATTTCACTTCATCGCGATTTGCCTTTTTCATACGTTGGTCACCTCATGAGTTACTAATTGCACAAGTAATTCTTGTAGCATTAGTAACACAAGTTACATATATGTAACGTAACACTTATAAACTTTGCGCAACTAGTATTACTTGTGTGATTAGTATGCCTGAGAAACAAGAGCAAGGGAAAGCGCGCTTCGGATTATCAATGAGCTCAGAAGTTTTTGAAGAGCTTGAGAAAAGACGTGGTTTGATTGCTAGAGCAACGTATTTGGAGCATTGCGTGAAACAATACTTCAAATTTCAGGATAGTGCCAAGGAGCTTTTTGACGAAATATTAGCGATGTTGCCTGAAAACGCGACAAAAGAAGACTGTGATGAACTCCGTGCAATTGCAGGAAATGTCCGTTCAAAGATCCTTGAGAGAAGAGAAACGATTCTACCGAAGACAAGTCTGTAACATCACTAACGCGCGCAGTATAGACCTATAAAATCCCTTTTAGAGGCAAAGGGATTGCAGAGGCTTGGGGAGGGGGATTTCATCGATTAAAAAGTGGAGTCAGGAATTGCCAACTCTGCCTGAGATAAGCTGCAGCGTCCTCAGAACATCGTCCCGGTAGGCCTTCGTTTTCACCTCACTAATCAACTCGCCCATGACGGCTGACATTTTCCAAACCTCTATGCCATAGAGACTTTTCGCCTGTTCAATCACTGCGCTATCTTCAACATCCCACACGACCAGCACCTTTCTGTATTCGCCACCTCCAAAGATTTCCTTCACAGCGTTTGCAACAGTTGGGTGGGCGAATTTAGTCTCGTTCAGCGTGTCTAATCCCCTTCTATGCTTGCGCCCGTTCTTTGTTTGAGTGTCAATGAGCCTTAAGCGGAACCCGTGTCCAGTGGCGACTCTCACTTCAATGTGATATTTCTCGTTACTGATGGGGTCAAAAGCAAGCAGGTCGATTTCTTTCCCACCCTCTAACATAATATTTGTCATCGTGAGGCATTTCTTCACGAGTTGCATGTAGCGGTCTACAATGTGGACTTCGGGTTCCAAGTTCAAGCCCTGAGGTATGCAGCGGTTGCTGGGCATAAAAGGTTAGTGTATCAACTTAGTAATCGAATATAGTAACATAGCCAGACAAATGAGATTAAGAATCGGGGCGAAGTTTGACACGTACTGGCATTGGAACGATTATCGGTAGAAAATCCGTGAGTAAGGGAAGGGAATATGCCCGCATCTGGATTTATGTACCCACAAAGGTTAGTGAAGACACAGCTTTTCCGTTCAAGATAGGGATGCCATGTTTGGTTGAAATCAACGAAGAAAAAAGACAGATCATTGTCAAGCCGATTTCAGAGGAAGAAGCCATAAAACTTGGTTGGCGAAAGCGAAAAAGAAGATGATAAGTTTTTCTTTCATGCTGTTTTTGGATCTACATCTATGGGCTTAGCCTACATTGTCAGCCAAGGAAACATAACGGCAACAATCGTATGGTTCGCCATAACAACAGGCGCAACAGCAGGACTAAGCTACTACAAAGAAAAAGAATAACTTGTCATGGGTGAATAGTGAGTTAATTCTTAGTGATTAAGGAGCCCATCCCGGAGAGGGTTTGTGGATTCAAATCCCGCCCCCGCACCAACGGTTCCGCGCTCCCGTTGCTCTCATTTCGGGTTTCTGGGTTTTGCAGCCGCCCTATCGCTTCAACCAATGCGTTCTCGGACACCCTCGACAGGTTCAGGCCCGATTTCTTCGCGGTCTCCAGCACTTCCCTGCTGATGTACAGACACGCGGACTTCTTGTCTTGAGTCATGCCACATGTCACCATGTGATATCATGCGGGTTGGGCTATTTATTGCCCCCTGAGGGAAATGCTGAGGCGGCGGTCATGCGCTGGTTCAGGCATTAACCTTGCCCAGAGCTTCCTTCGACAAGTTTCAATGCAAGCGCGCGTGGCTGTCATACAAAAATCTCTTAAACAAAGAATCATGAAGACCTCTGCTAAGGCTTGTTGTTCAGTTATTGTGGGTGAAAGTAATGCTTGCAGATTCGGCGATTCGAGAGAAATATGCGATTCTTTATCGAAGAATCAAATCTGAAGGAGTTGATCATCTAGAGAGAAGTACCATCAGCGACGGTGTCAAACGAGAAATCCTTGGCATCATAAAGGATTTGCCCCACCCTAAAGCCGCTTCCATATTCGACATTGAAGACGTTTGTAGAGAATGTAGCGCAGGCAAACTCGAGTATTTGTTTCAGCTTTTTGGACCTTACGCAAGACAGTTGCTTCGAGAAATTCAAGAGTCGTACCCTGGTGAACGAGGCGAAGGTGGTCCATTACCGCCAGATTCCAGAGACGGAGATCTGCAAGACATAGCTAGAATGATGAGGTGGTCAAATGAAACACTTTTCCGTTCTTACCTCGAGCTAACACACGTAAGAAAGGCTACAGATATTATCCTAAAAGCTCAGTGTCCATATTGCATGGGTGATCTTGTTGAAGTGATCGTAGGTAACGAGTTGCGTCTGCGTTGCAAGAGTCAAACGAAGTCCCAGTGCAGAACGATAGACTGGCATATAGGAAAAGTGTCCGCCTGTTCCCCTCCATAGGTGAATACTTAATGGAAATGTATGATGCTATATGGTGGCAAAGGAGGATCAAAAAGGGAGCTAACACACTTTTGGAATATGCAGTATATCCTCTCCTTCTCACTACTCTGTTATCGATAGTTTTGTTTGCGTACGTTGTAACTTTCATTCCTGATGGGGGCTCTCTAGGTCAGTTTGAGATCACAAAGGAACATGCGAGGCTCATTCTATTTGTCTCGAACATTTTGAACGGAGGAATTGGCATAGCAGCCCTAGCGGCAGTGTGGAAGCTACATCGACCGAAGTTTATGAGCTATCAACAATCAGCTTTGAGAATAGTCGATATACTGAAAAGAGAACAGCTGATAGACGTAACCAAAGAAAGGCAAATGCTGGACACAATAAGCCTCAACTTGACACCTTGCACAGATCCGGCCAGAAAAAAAGAATGTGAAGAAGGGCTCTTAAGAGCTTCTGTCGCCTTGGCGAAAATCTGCGAAGAATGATGTGCAGTATGCAGGTCTGAACGTGATCCGAGACGCGTGAACTAATGATTGCAAGTTAGTAGCGCGCTGGCTTGTCCCTAAAATGGTTAAAAATGGTATTTATTCTTATTCTGTCTTTTCGCGTTTGATTTGGGCTTGTTTTGTGGACGAATCTTGGCCGTGTTCAAAGATGGCGAATCGTGGGTTCCAACAGGTGCGGGTGGAAGTAGATTTTTCCATAAACTGTTGAGGCTGCATCTAGCTTGTTTGGAGCGCCAAGGCACGTAAGAGGGCTGAAAACAGATGCATCCATCAAAACTGCCCCAAAAACCAAAAATAAGGATTATTACCATTTTACACCAATTTCGGGACAAGACAGCGCGCAACTGTTTAACTAATGTTCAAGATGGGAAAAGCTGGAAGTCGCTACTAAGAGTGGACTTTTCGGGAAAAATCCCCCATTCTCACGAGTTTGCTGGTAACAAAAGATAAAACTTTACCCCCAAACACACAAGACGAAAATTTACCCCAAACCCATCATTTGTGGTTGATTGCTAGTTTTCTCTTTACGAATGGGTCAATAATATTGCTGTCAATCTTGTATGCTTCAAAATGCCGCTGACAAAGTGGAACTCTCATTCGCCTTATCACTTTTCCATCGTCGTCTTCGATGACGGCTTCTGCATTCTGCAAAGCTCTTTCTCTACATTTTTCTATGCCACACTTTTTGTTGCTCAATTGTTTTTCCCGACAGGCTCAAAATCGTCCGTGCCCAAATAAAAGCTTAGCGCGTGGCCCACATCTGTTGATACTAGGATTCTCACGACAGGAATAAAAGACGCGTCGAACATCGTACTTGGACGGGTTGTCGAGTTGCAGCGCTCTATACCTGAAAGATTTGTGCTCAAAGTTCCCAAGAGGCTTTGGCCTTGGCGAGCACTGGCTCTTTGCGTACCCAAAAGAAGGGGGATTACGGTTCTTTTGGCTTCAGCATTTATTGGAATCAGTCTGGTTATACTGCATTATTACGTGGTCATGCCCTTTTTCATTATGCTTCTAGGAGTACCTATAGTTGGCGCTCTGTTGTTCGTATTTGCTCTTTCAATCTCATCTACGATACTGATAAGAAAGGATTGCTACGGGTGTCAATTCGGGTTTCACATAGTCACTCATGAGCGTAGTCATTTATCGCTAAATTCATTAGATGAAGTTCTTGTCGAAGAGAAAACTGTAAAACAAACGGGAGACCGATTGATACCCATCCTCCTGTCAAATCCTAAAATTTGCAAGGACTGTTTTTTCAGATGGCGCAGGATGTATTGCCAAGCGACGTTCGATTATCTTAAAAGAAATGAAGAAAAAGAGATGGCGGAAAACTGAGGGTTGTAGAAGATTCTGAAACAGAAAATCGTTAATTTCATTAGGAAATAGCGCGCATGCGTGTTCCGAAAACGGTTAAAAATGGTTTTAATTCCGTTCTGCAAACTTCTGCGGGTTCGAGAAGGCTGGTTGCCACAAGGAATTCAGGAACAATGCGAAGTCCAAAACTGTCCCCAAACCACAAAAGGCGAATAAAAACCATTTTAGACCAATTTAGGAACAAGCATGCGCGCTAAAAGACCTACGTCTTGACAGGTTGGGGTTCTGGGGGCGGCGTCTGCGTAGTTCTCCGTTTCCTTTGCTGATTATATCCAACTGCACCTATAATGATGAGCGCAGCCACAGCGAGTATGATTATTAGAGCAAAAGGGTCGAGACCGAAGACTGCGGGCGACCCAATTTCGTAAGTCAAGGTTACTGTTTTTGCGGTGAACCATGAGAAGCTATTGTCAAAGTGCAGAATGTATGCTCCATTCTTTTGTGCTGTAAATTCAAATGACCTGCCTTGGGCAACTCTTCCCAAGCCAAGAATAGTGGTTCCCTCAGGGTCTGTTACCCAAAAGTCGATGTCGTTGCCCCCTCCAGTAATTGACAAGGACCCTGAGAATCTCTGTCCATTATTCAAGTTGTAAGTCACCGTGGCCCAGCTGAGGGCGTCCACATGGACAGTGTGGACGTTTGCTGCTTTTGCCATTGGAGAAACGGCACTCAAAAGAACCATGATTAAGAACATTTTCGGGCAAGAATGTTTCACTTCTGATCAGCCCTCACATGAAACCAAGTGGTTCCTCTCTATTAAGACTAGCGAGATATGTGGCTGGGAAAGCAAGGTGAGTCAGGGTGTGGCAAGCCATAATCGCTTGCAGTGAAATTGTCCGATTTCCCACTTCCTACGATGCGCGACGCGGTCGGTTAGCGTGCCCTCAATTGCAGCATGTGAAAAGAAAGTTGCAGGTGGGTAACGCGCGCGCAACGTCGTAGTGTCGCAGAACTTCTAAGGCGTCGTCAAACAATTTCTCTTTCTCAGAATCGGTCACGGCATCCGGATGTTTGTCGTACCACGCGCTCGTGTCTTCTTCTGTGGATTATGACAGCTAGTAGTGTTGCTATCATGAATAGTGGCAGAATAAGGAGGGACAGAAACTCGGGCACAACTTGATAGGTGTAGTAAGGCTCAGTTCCGTCGAAAGTGGCATTGTTACCCACGCAGTCATACGCGGCCATCTTAAATCTCACCCATGCTCCTGCTTGTTGACCTGGTATTGCTGCTTCGTAGAGGCTTGTCGATTGGTTGAAACTCATGGTTAGATTTTCCCAAGTTGTCCCGTTATCTATCGTGTAGAACAGTGTTGCGTTCTGCACTCCACTTTCTGTGTCCGTGACGTTGGCAGAGACTCTTACGTCTTGGTATGGCTGCACATCGGTGTCAGGCACTCGAGAAGGCGTGCCTACTGCGGGGCCGGTGTTGTCCTCGTCTAGTTGGATCGTGAAGTTTGCTGTTGCACCTATCCGGTCATCGTAATCGTAGGCAGTATAGTTGACGTGAGCCCAGACTGATCCTGAGATCATTCCTTCAGCCGTTATGTTCACCGTGCCTATCACAGGGGAATTCGCGATTAGCATCCAGTTCACTGTAGCATTGGTTCCTGCTAGCAAAGATCCTGTGCCTACCGTTTTCTTCTGAATCTCGCCTTCGGCTAGGCTCAGGTTGGCAGGTAAGGCAATTGCTACATTGCATGAGGAGGCTGGATAATCAGACAGGGCATTTGGAGGCGGTTCCGGATATGTGATTGTCGCGTTTATCTGAAATGGTGTTTCAGGCTTGATGTATCTTGGGGAGGAAAGGTCTACTTTCCAAGGAGATACAAGGAGAGCCCAATTGTCGTAGTATGACCAAAGGTCCATGAATTCCGTGTTATTGAAGGGTATGTTTGGACCACCATATCTTCCACCCCAAGTCACGTTATCCCACGGGTCGTGGAGAAAGACATGAGTTTCGTTGTAGCCCGTTGCAACACGGTAATGGGTCGAAACATGCATGCTACTATACCACATTAGAAGAATCAGCGGTCCACTCTCGTCCAAAGTTTCCTTAAACATCGTCAAGTCCATGCCCTCAGACTCGAAAGCTGCATAACCCAACGTGCGCAACGCGTAACCAGTAATATTTTCAGGCATCTCGTCGCCCATGGAGGTGCTCTGGTTGCTAAAATGTCCAGCTCTTCTCAATTCGTCGGTGAAAGTGGACCAAATTGGCTCACCTATGGTTCTTGCCACGTCTGCTATCTCAGGCTGCGACACGTTTTCGCCATAGTAGTTGAAAACCATCTGGAGTGCAGCTGGACCGCAATAGCAATCTTCTTCTTGGTAGTAGAATGGGACGGGAATGTGAATCTCCAACGCCATTGTGCTTTTTTCTGCGGAAGTTTCAGCCACTGTTTGGTGTGCGCTCAGAACACACATCAGCATGCTTACTAGGAGAGCCTGAGCAATCAGTATTGCGATTTTTCGGCGCATTTTGCATCAATTACTGAGTCTGGTACTCTGGTTTTTATGATTTGTGGAAGAGTCTTAGCGCGCGCTTGTAAGGTTTTGTGAGAGGTTCTGTTGGCGCTTGGAATGACTATTGGCAAAAGGTCTCCAAAGATAAGTTGTTGGAGTCAGAGAGTATTGGTCGTCTTGAGACGATGTGAGAGACTCTGCCAGGCAGATTCACATCATCTGCAAACCGAAAAAGCTAATACGTTTCACTATCAATATAAACGAGAACTTATCTGCCATGTGGTCCGAAATGGGTACTGAAATAGTGGTCCCAAAAGGGGTTTTCTACTTCTCTGTGCTTGCTGCAATAGTCTCGATTGTCTTGCTTTTCCCTTATGGGGCAACACTCGAGTTTGTACCATGGCTTGCTGACTTGACCTACTTTTTCGATGTTTCTCAAATGCTGTCCTTCTTCTTCCTTCTGATCGTTGCAGGTGCTTGGTTGCGGGCTTCTGTACCTCGTTTCAAGGTCAGATTCTGGTATTTGCTTTTTGTCGCGCTTATGATTCTTCTTTTTTTCTGCTTGGAGCAACTTTTCGTCGGTGATTCGATTGCTACTGACTTCTTTGCCAGATCAAAGATCGAACAAAGACTACCTGAACCTGTTCTTACGGTGGCAGTTATGAACTTTGCCCAGACGCTTTTTGGCCGGACTTTTTCTCTCAACGTGCCTAACTCAACGCCGTCCGACTTTGTACTAAGACAGTGGACAATCACTCTTGTGGGTTTCTTTTTCCTAGCCCAGCCTCAGATGAAATGGTCTGGAAAAAGGAGATTCCTCTGCGGGATCCTTTTCCTTTCTCTCTTGGTCTATGTATCTCTTGCTAGAGTTGTGAGATTACAACACAGTCCTTTGGATGTCGCTGCCTCTCTTGGCTTTGGGGTTATTCTTGTTTGGCCGTTCTTGTTCTTGTTGGCCGAAGCTAAAGGCAACCCACCAGAAAGTGACATATACTATTGCTTTGTTTTTTCTGCCTTGGTCACCTTCGGCTGCTTTGTCACGATAGCTACTAAACCAAACTGGCCCGCAATTTGGGTTTTGCTTGTTCTTGCTGCACCAATATTCATCGCAATCAGAAAAGCGCTGAGGGTTTGGGGGATAAGAGAATTGGGCCATTCCAAAGTGGGAGCGACAGAAAATGCTTAACGAGTGGACAATGATCTTCGGCGGGCTTTTCCTGTTCTCGCTGTCATTTGCCTTGATTGGTCAAAGCGCTCTTAACCATTTTCGCAAATGGCTTCTGACTCCTACTGTATTCATAGAGAGTCTGGAAAATCTGGTCAGAAGCGCTAGGAGCGCGAGGGTAGCCAAGATGAAAGATCCCGTCGTAGATTTTCTTAAGGTATGTACTTGTATTACTATTACGTCAATGTTCATAATCATGGTGTTCTTGTTTTCAGCAATCGGTTTTTCCAGTCTTATTTCGGTACTGGCAGGATCAAGTTTTGTAGCAAGTGTCAACTTGGGGTTTATTGAAGGCGCAGTGATAGTAGGCGCTTTGGTTGCGATAATGACAAGAGTGTTTAGTACACAGATCTCTGATGCCCTAATAAAAGCAGTTTTCTTCCAAGGGACTACCGCGATTGCTGCATATGTTCTGGTCTTCTTTCTGCAACCAACAATGTTCTATGAAACCCATCTTGGGCCTACTATGGCACTGGCTCTGGAGCTTTGGACTAATGGTTATCTCATGAACATTTTTATTGTATTCGGCGTTGTGTATATATCGATTGAGCTTCTTTCCTTTGCCAGAGCTCCATCAATTTCACTTGGACTCTTCAGAGAAAGGAGAGAATCTTTGGAGACAGGGACCCAATGTCTTCTTAAAGACCAGATTGAGTCGACAGTGAAGGCAGTCGTAGGTTCTTGTGAGAGAATAAAAACCATGAGGTGGGCAACCGGAGGCGGATTTGAAGATCTGGAACCAATTATTTTCGAAAAGTGCGACCAAGACACGGTGATCAAGTTCATCACTTCTCAGGCTACGCTTGACAATTGGCGGGCAAATAGGCTTGCCAACAGAATGATACCGTACACTCGCATTTCCGCTGACGTAGGATACGTGCGCTTTATGATAATAAATGATAAAGTCCTGATCGAGGTACTGCCAATGCCAGACAGCAATTTCTCCAATACCGGGATCGTGATTAGGCATCCTTTGGTTGTGCAAGAACGTATATTAGCCTTTGACAGCTGGTACGACAGCCTTCAGACCTAGCACACATGAAAGAATCATCGGATAGACCAGTACGTGCTTTCTACTATGAGTGTTGCTTTGGTAGGTTGGGGCAAACGGCCTTGCTCGGATCGGCGGGAGTTTGGCGGAGAGCCAAACGTCTCTGATTCTGGCCATCGGTCTTACAAAAATGAGTGCGCGCCAAGGCCCAATTCTGATTATGCCCGATATCCATTTAAACGCAAAAAGGAGTATTGATCTTGGTAGAAAATGGGTCTTCCAAAAGATGCTAAGGATACAGAAAAGAAGATTTTTGGGTTGCACACTCTTACATCCGAGTTAGTTCCTAACTGCAATAGATGCTTTGCGATTTCCGGAGCGCATGTTAAAACCAAGGAAAGAGGCTGGTTTGCCTTCTGTAAGAAATCGGGGAAACTGGACAAAATCGGTCCATATGTGACCTTTATTGGAGCCTTGAAAGCGCTAGCTCTCACAAAAGGTTGCGATTCCTGCGAGTTCAATAAGTATGAAGCTAAGTCTTCATTTTTGTCCACTCTAAACGAAAAAATCGAAGAGGAAATGAGAGAAAACTTTGACGGAAATATCTATTCCATGTTAACCGGGCCTGTGCAGGCATTTGTACGGAACAGGAAATACTTTGACATTAACTTCAAGAATCGATTCAAAACAGGATTCTTCAAACCGCTTTTAGATGATTGCCTTGCGACCGTAGACTCCATCAAACCTTGTGAGAACGAGGAGCAATTTTCGATGAAAGTGCAGGCGCTGGCAGGTATGATTGATAGAATTGAAGAGAGTGACGTAAGAAAATTGATAAAGACCAAAGAAAAACAACAAATCAGCGGTTCAATTACAATACTGGAGCAAATACTGAAAGAAAATGCTCCCAACTATCCAAGGCATGCTGTCCAAAATCTCAGAAATCTCATGTCTCTCAGGAACAAGATGTATCCGACTCATGCGACGTCATATGAAATACTGGTCATACTGCAGAATTTCGGCATAGCTCGGTATCCATTGGAGGATTGGGGAAAAGGTTGGAAAAAGATCCTGACGTTGTGCTCGAACAGCCTAGGAGAACTTGTCAGCGTGCTACAATGACTAGAGAAACGTGCTGACGTTGAACGTGTGACAGTGTGCAAACGGCCTTGCTCGCATCAGTGGGAGTTTGGCGAGAGCCAAGCGAATTTAGCGCGGTTTTTGCGGCTCTGTTGGTCTGCTGCTCATCGCTCTTATGATATTGCAGGCCACTTTTCCATAGCAGTTGATGTCATCGGGACTGATGCGGTTGAACATTTCTTGAATCTTCAGGAAATCAGTTCTAGGGTCGTATTCTCTCTTGATTCCAAGATTTGCTATGTCCTGAGCATAGAATACATTTTCAAATGGCAGTACCATCACAAGGACAGCATCATTCCAGAACTCCTTGTAAGTTTCTATTCTTTCTTTTTTAAACCTAGGTGAGGGGTAAGATGACATTTTCACTTCGACGAGTCTGATTTCTTCTGTTTTCTCATCATAGACAAGAAGATCAGGGGAAGATCTAATTCTCCGCGCCGTAATCGAGTCGCGCATGCTCTTTTGCGAGAGTCCTTTTCTGATATTAGCAAAAGGGTTCTCATAGCCGTAGGGGATTACAAGATATTCAGATTTTTCGAACAAGACTTTGACGATTTCTTTGAAGATGTTTCCTTTGAGTAAGGCGTCATGAAAATCGCTAGACATAGTTCAATTCTCATTTGTTGTCTCTGGGGTCCGCGTATTTAACAGTGTGTGCATAGTGACGTGCGTCCATCGAGTCCTCTCACATCATGTCTGGTCCCGATAGGAGGGGGTGTCGCAGCTGGCGGGGGAACCTGACGGAACCCGAACGAAGTGAGGGCGCGAGTCGAGGTGTGTCCCGCAGGACAGCCGAGCGAGCGCTGGTTCCACCCGCCCAAACAAAGAGACCACAGAGAGATAACATGGCGAACGTAACCAAGTTTGGGAAATGAATGGTTGGACTACTTCACTTGATAGTTACTAACAAAACTGTGCGCTTGTTTTTGAACCTCTTTTCTTTTCTGCACTTGAGATATCCTGTCATATCTTGAGAAAATCCTCAATCAGCATAATCGAAATTCTGCTGGGCTATAAGAAAGGGGAGATTTGATTCTCCGCTGGAAAACCTAGATTTCGTCGAGTTCGGCTTCCTTCAGCCTCTTTGCATATATGTATTCGAATAACCAGTTTTTTGTTTTGCCTGCAAATTTCCACAATCCTACAGCTCCGCCAAACCCAGTAAATGTGATCACGAGGCTTATCACTTGCAGTGGAACAAGAAAATAGAAATACGCCACTAAGACCGATATAACAAAAACGAGCAATAAAGACAAGCCAAGTATGTTCGACCACAGTTTAGCTCTAGACTCAGAGATTCCTCTTACTCTCTGTTTGATGCCCTGGATTTTGTCTAACCATTCTTTTTCCACTTGCAGCTTTGCATTGGAAATCGATTCTAGATTTTTTGAAAACTCCTTCTCCTTCATTTCCAACTCGATCTGCATTTTGTTTAGGGTTTCTTCAAGCCCTTTTCTTTTCGTTTCAAGATCCTCTTCCTTTTGCTTTCCGGCTTTTTCTATCTTTTCGATCTCTTTTTTTGTTTCTTCAAAATCCTGTTCTTTTTTTTTCTCAGCCTTTTCTATTTCTTCTAATACGAATTGAGGTGTTATCTTGTTCGCATCAGAGTCTTCGATTGATCTCAAAGCATCTTCCACATAATTGTGCCAAAACAGTGTTGATATACCTTCATCCTTAACCTTTCCAGATTCTTTCAGTTCCTGCAGAACTCCATAAAATCTGTCCCAGACTCTGCGGTTCACAAAAAGATTGCGTGAATGTGCAGCAATTATGGATTTTAACGGAGGTTTAGTGTTAGGATTCTTAAGCCACAGAATGTTCGTTAGTAGTCTGTCCAAGATAGTCTCACATATCGTACCCACCTCTTTATGTCCAGTTTCAAGATTGAATCTGCTAAGTTTTACATCGGAAGTTAGGAAAAAGGCTTTTGAATCCTCGATTTTCCGGGTTGGTTTCCCTCGGATTTCTTGGATTTTCGCAATAGCAGCTAGATCGTGATTTTGGCTGAACAAATTCTGATCGGGTTTATATTTTTTTATGCTATTCCTAAGTGCTTCCTCAGTTTTGTAGTTGCTGAGGTTAATGCCTTTTATCCATTCAATCCTTATTCCACTTTGCTGCAGAGTGCGTTCAATGTGAATTATGAATTCTCTCGCATCTATCTTGCTCCACCCTTTTCTCTTGAGGGCGCTGTAGAGTGAATTGACTTTCATACCCAACGGGTAGCGGTAGTTTTCTCTGCTGTAAGAGTTGAGAACATAAGTGATTTCATCTATTGTGAAACTGAACACTTTGAGTTCAAAATTGTTCTTTTTCAGCAGACTAAGAAGCTCGGTAGCGGGCTCGTTGAATTCTTCTATGTCCAGACCCAACATTGAGAAAGCAATATTTGTATCTAGAAAGATCTGGCAATTACTGAATCTTGTTGTCCTAATCTTAGCGATATCTTCTGGCTCTTCCACGTATAGCAAAGCAGAAATAATTGACCCCATTACCATGTTTTCCAGCATCTTGTAGTTCTCGGGTTCTTGATGGTCTGCAAATTGAACGTATTCTAGCAAATATCTATCATTACCACCGAATTTCTGGGGAAGAACCATCCTTGAACCAATCGAAGGATTTATGCATTCGACAAGAAAATCAATATTCCTCTGAATAAAATAAAGAAGAAGCTCACGTATCTGGTCGCAGCTAAGGACAACGGTTTTTTGTTCCAAGAATTTCTCAATGCTCTCTAACAGAGCAGTTATTCGCCTTTCAACTTCCCTATCGTTTTCGAGCTTAACCGCATAAGTGTAGCCAGCGCCAGTTAGTCTGTACTTTTCTTGTTCAAGTCTCTCCCTTTTTACCAGTTTTTTTCCTTCAGCCCTAGCTAATACTACTCCTATCACGTGAAGTGGCATTTCCAGATTGTATTTCTCTTTCAATCTCCTTTGAATGTAACTAATATCAACAGATTTATTCGATGGAATCGCCATAACTGCAAATGGCCAGAATGAATCGAGGTAATCCTGCCCCTCTTCATAAAGAGCTTTCATAAGGGCATAGATATAGATCGAGTTCACCATCGAAGCTAATCCCCAATACAAGCCTAATAGAGAACAGATATGTGAACTATCCGGTTTTAAATTTGTAGATTGCGGCCGAAAGGTGTGTTCATTCTGATGGAACGCTTCGATGTCTTGACAGGTTACTAACAAAACTGTACGTTGTTTTAGGATCAAATCTTATATTTAGTTCAGGTGAACTAGGCACTATGACTAATTGGAAGCTTGAAGCTGAAGGAGCTTTCAAAGTAATCACGTATGGTCTCGTTCTCTCACTAATTATGGTCTCGTTTTGGGCTTCAAACTGGAAGCTGACCATCGAAGTTGACGTTGTAGTCATGTTCTTGATTGCATATACGCTGCTGCTAATTCTTCCGTTTTCAAAGTTCAAATTGGGTCCTTCGGGTTTTGAAGGAGAACTTGAGCGATTAGTAGAAGAAAGAGAAACTACTCAGGTTTCGGCAGAAACTGCTAGAGAAGTCAACCAAGAGGTAGCGAATATTTCTCAGGCTGTCGTAGATGATGATTCTGTATTGATAAGACTCGCTATCGAAATCGAGATAACGTTGAGAAGCATTGCGGAATTGTCTGGAATGACCCTCACTAGAGTTTCGACGGGTCAGCTTATTCAGATGCTTACTCAAAAGGGGATTCTGACAGATAGATGGCTTTTAAGCGCATTGCGTTTCTTTCAGACTCATCGCAATGAGCTGATTCATGAGGGGAGGACTGACGATATCAGAGACGCGATTGATGTAGGCAGAAGAGTGTTAGGACAGCTGAGAGAAATTCAGCAACACCTTCAAAGATAGCGCACGCGCTTGAATCGTGCCGAAACGTTTTTGCAAGGGTTCTAACGGGCGAAAGAGTAATACTTCTAGGGTTCAGAATGGTGCACGCATGAAGAAGTTGCAGGTTAAGGGCAGTTTCTTTCTCAAGGATAAAGGCCGTTTCTTCAAGGTGATTACTGTGAGACCTGTTGGAAGTAACAGGTATGTCTTTGGTTGTCGAGAACTTGACTCCGAGAAGAGTGAGGTTTTGACTTTCAGATTGTTAGGGTTGCTTGACGCAATGGATGCTGCAGCTTCTGTGATGAGAGACCCGAAAGACGTCTTGCTGGTGGATTTGGACGATCAGGGAAAATGGAAAATCATGACTAAAGATCAAATAGACAAAGCTACGAAGCGTCATTAACTATCGAGTTTTTTTAGCGGCTTCGCTTGTTTCTATCCCTTAGCGCGCTAAGTGTTCTACGTGTGAACGTAAAGTTTAAGTTCTCGCATGTTCATCACCAGAGTGGACGATGTCGTGCGAAACAAGATATGCGACAATGAAATTGAAGAACTTCGTTGGAAATTAGTCA
>Ga0315289_10003289_pt1 | contig 24533 bp, 15 predicted proteins | sample YL17G11_40_MG_FD_203452 | JGI IMG/M metagenome (GOLD analysis project Ga0315289, IMG submission 203452) | Sediment microbial communities from Yellowstone Lake, YNP, Wyoming, USA - YL17G11_40 | ecosystem: Environmental > Aquatic > Freshwater > Lake > Sediment | place: USA: Wyoming | collected...
CCTTGAAGCATACCAGAAGACTTCCAACGCAGATTATAAAAACTTCGCCATACTCCTGGGAGGATATCTCCTCAAACTGCAGGATTCTGACGGAGGAATACGTTATGCCCCAAGAGGGGTATATCACCCTCAAGGCACAGACTTCTTCTGGAACCTGAAATCTACCGAGCAAAACGAACGCTGCCTTTTCGCCTTCCAGGCATTATATTCCGTCACCAATAATTCCCAATACAACACAGCAGCCACGCAAATCAAAAGCTGGCTAAAATCAATGTATGACTTCACCGCGCATCTGTATCACTGCTCCGCTCAATATGACGGTTCCAGCTGGATCAAGTCCGATGTTTACGGTTACGTGGCTACGGATGTCACTGCCTTTGCGCCGCTTGAGATGATGTTCTCCGAAACTTATTTTGGCGCAACGCAGACAGCCAGAGACGCGGAAGTAGACGCGATGTTTAGCGCTATAGAGACAAGGACGGCTTTTCTTAACACCAGCAATATCCCAGTGTTTTACCGTTTTTCTGTTTCACAGACCACAGACCCTGTAAAGGGTGATTACGGCACCGCGGAATGGTCTGCGCAGATGGCTTTACAGTATTTAAGGGCCGCGCAAAATTACTCGACCCGTGACCTGTCAAAAGCCCAGTCCTATATCGATAAGTTCAATACCCTCATCGCATCATTAGATGCTTTCTTCTCCGCGCCTGCCGATGACGCAAATTCCAAAGTCGCGCCTTACGCTTCTTTTTACAACGATAAGAGCGTCGCCGGAAATGTGCCGACCGGCACAGGATATAGCACCTATAGTTGTAAGGCAGCCCTGGCCTCAGCTTATTATGCCTTTGCTAAATCCGGGTATGACCCTGTCAAATTAGGCGGCGGGACAGGGATACCTAATTTTTTGAACCTAACCGGCGTGCCCTGGTATCAAAACGCCTCTCCCTATAATTCCACGGGAGCGGCGACCGCGCAGATGATCTTGAATTTTGTACGTAGCGGTTCCGGCTCATCGACCCTCACGCAGGACCAGGTCTATCAATACGCGAAATCTCCTCAGCCTTACGGGGCAGACTTGACCGCTGACGAAATGGACAAGGCCCTCGGCCATTTCGATCCTTACGATACGCTTGTATCCAATTGGGCTGACTCCTACGATTCGCTTGCTGACGGAAATCCTTATCAGGGATATAATTTCACGGTGGACGCGTATGACCCCAACTCCGACCCCGACGCTATCAACAAATTTACCCGCGATATCTGCCACTGGATGGCCTACACCGTGACCAAAGAAGACTGGTGGAAAAACGGCGACCTGGTAGCCTGCCCGAATACTCCGGCTGCCATCCCGATCTATGGCTCATATGATCACTGGGTAGTAGTAAAAGGATTTGCCGTCAGCACTAACCCCTGTCCCCAGCCGCACACAAATCCCTGGAACATGCCTGCCTTTACTGTCTACGGCTTCTGGATGAAAGACCCTCTGATCAGCGGTATCGGACAGGATACTTACAAGACCGCAGCGGAATGCACCTCTACCTATTTCCTGCCTCTCGTCAGTTCTGATTCTTATAATGGTAAATTTTTGCAGGTATCCGAGCCTCCTTTGTGGCCAAGCCGCGCCGCAGCAAAGATAGAACAACCTTTTAAAGATACCGCGAACCTGAATTTTATCGGCGTGCAAACCGCTCTTGAGCCGACAGTGAAATCTTTATGCTTGGCTACAACAGCCGCAAAAACCATCAGAATAGAGAAGCGGAGCTGGAAGGATATTGTCGACTCGCACATGTTGTCGGATGCCTCTGCGCAGGCGGCTTTTGACGCCACTGCAATGGGTGCGCCTATTCTGATCAGAAGGCCAGACGTAAAAAACGCTGATTACTATCTTGTCCCTTTTAATAAAACCGAAAAGAAAAACAGAAACCTGACTTCGGCAGTGGTCATCCTCGACGCAAAACAGGGATATTTCAAGGAGGCGAGCTGGACCAGCGCGCCGCAGAAATTCCTTAAAGTAGATGAAAAAACTGCCCTCGGGTTGATCAGAAATGATATTGTCAAATATACTGTCGAAAGATTAAAGAAGCTGCCTAAAGCGCCTTATAAAACTTATTCCCTCCGAAGCAACGCTATCCTGCGCGCGTATTATAAGCTTATAAGTTATCTCTCCCGCCCGCAATCAGAGCTCCTGTGGAATTCCGCAAATGCATACTCTTCCTCGCCTTATAACCCTTACTGGAAGATAAGCGCCTGCGGATTTAACTGGTATGTCACTCAGGAAGGCAAAGTCTTCGCGGAACCCACGCTCGACAAGATCTTCAACCAGCTATAATCCCCCTTACCATCGCACATTCACGACTACTGTGTTCGAATAGCCGGAATACCTATAACTGCCAAAACGTCCTCTGTACGCCCTTATCCGGTAGTAGCGCCTGCCTACACCCGGTCCCCTGACAGCGCTGGTTGAATTCTTTCCGGCAGCCCAGTCACCGCCAAAATATCTGCCATCTTTACTTGACTCAATATTAAACCCATCCTCATCAGCCGAATTATCCCGCCAGGTCAATTTGACCTGAGCTTTACCAATGGCTTGGACAACGAGGTTAGTGGGTGCGGGAAGAACCCTCGGAATCGCGTATGCCACATTTGAATATCCTGAGTAGATTATATTGTTTTTGACTGCCCTCACCCGGAAATAATTCCTTATCCCCGGCGTGACTGAAGTGGCTGTGTAAGCGTTAACATTACTTGCGACACTGGCAATCACTGCAAAATTCACGTTGTCAGTGCTGCGCTCAATGGTAAAACCGGACTCATTAGGCGAGTTATCCTTCCAGCTCAAGTTTACTTCAAAGGAGCCGCCCGGCACAGCGGTAAGACTCGTAGGCGCTGGTAGAGGTGCAGGAATAGCGCTGACTATATTTGAATAGGAGGAATATTGCCATCCGCTGCCGCCGAGACCACCCTTACTCCTGACCCTAAAGTAATATTTTCTCCCCGGAGTCAAGATAGCAGTATAGTCGCCTCTGTTGCCGACTTCTGTTAAAAAAGTAAAACTCCTTCCGTCAAGGCTATATTCAAGCTGATACCAGAGAGCATATCTGATCACCCACGGTATCTGCCAGTTCAGCTTTATCTCCGCGGGTAAACCGGCGGTTGCGGTAAAATTGGCCGGCGGCAAAAGAACGCCCGCGATTATCCCATCCGAATACCCTACCTCGCTCCACAGGCCGGCGTTATTCCTGGCCTTCACCCCGAAATAATAAACTTTATCTTTTGTTAGAGAAATAGGGTATGCCTGCGCATATGCTATTACCGGATATTTAGACCAACCGGTCTTAGTCCAATCCTTGACTACCGGGCCGGTCGGTGAGTCCCGGGTGATGCGATACTGATACTCGGCTATGCCTGACTCAGGGTCAGAAGAACTCCACTTGGCTTCAATACTGTTCAAAAGTAAAGTAGATATCCCTTCATCAATGACCACCGGGGTCGTGGGCGCAGTTACATCTCCAACCTTCAAAGTTTTTGTCAGCTGCGAGCTTTGCCTGCCTTCAGTATTTTTTACCTGTAATGTCAGGGTATGAAACCCATTATTCAAGCTTAAAGCAAAAGCAGGCTTATTGTTATTGGCAAGCGGACTTCCGTCCAGGCTCCAGGCGTATTCAGCGATCTGGCAGCCATCGCTTGCATCCAGTTTTGCCACTACATGAAAACGTTCATTCGGTTGCAAGGTTTCGGGGACAATGACAATATCACTTATATTTGGATTGGCATCCTGAATAGGGTACCTTATAGAGCGAGAGTTGTTTTCCGTGCTTAGCTCATCCGCTATGCCGGTAACCTCGATGTTAATGTCAAAACTCGAGGCCGCCGGCCTATCAAAGGAAAGCAGGATGTTGGTTATCTGATTCGCGGAGAATTGGATATAGTTGAACGGGCCAATTTCTGTTCCGGCAACGCTCACCTTTACCGTGCCCACCGTGTCCTTGCGCAGGTTAAAGATAGCTATATTTGCCCGGATCTGGCTTGTTTTTTCATCAGGCTGACCAGGATAAAAATCCGCGCCTAAGATCGAAACATCCGGCTTACCGGAATCATCCACTTCAATATCTACGCCCTTGGATACCGCATTAAGGCCATTTTTATCCGTTGCTTCCACGGTAATGGTGTATCTGCCTAAATCCAGGCCGGTCTTAACCAATTCTTTTCCGGTCCCCAATTGTATAACAGCGCCTCCCTGCGCTGCCTTCCAGATAAAGGCATTATTATCAATTGGCTCCGCTTCTTCTACACCCGCAACAAAAGCCCTTAGGCGTATGATTTCACCTTTAAGGAATACCGAACCATTTAAAGGCTCGGCTATATTAAGAGAAGGCGCTTTGCGCGTAACATCAAAAACTCCGGATACGAATGGCTTGCCGGAATTAAGGCCGTCAGAAGCCTCGATTTTAATCTGGCAGTTCCTGCCGCCTGCTAAGTTATCCTTGAAATAGACCAGGCCGGCGCATGTCCTTAAGCTGTCGTAACTTTCTTTAAAAGCGAGCGCGCGCCACGGCATATCAGGGCCGTTGCGGAAATAAACTGAATAGCTCAGCTCTTCTTCGGGTGTATCGTTGTCCGATAAGCCAAAAAAGACGCTGACATTATCCGCGCTATCCTGTAAAAAGGGATTTAGGACCTGGGGGATTGCGGAAGTGCGCGCAAATTCTTTTAGCTCTTTATACTCCCCTTCTGCTTCTGAATAAAAGGAAATCCTTAACTTAGCCACATTTTCATCAAAAGGTACTGTAACCGAGAATGTCCGGTATTCAGATTCCGGCTCCCCGCCCTGCTGCGCTGAAGAATAAAGCGGCGCGAAACTGTAATAAAGTATATTTTCTTTTGTATCCAGCGCCTCGATCTTGATCGGCCCGGAAGATATGCTGGGTAAAGGAGCGTTTACTGCTACCGGTTTGAACACAAAAGATTGCGTGCCGTCCTTATTTACGCTTCCGCAAATAGAAACTGAAGGTACAATTGCCGGTACAAAAATAGGCGAGGCTTCGGAGAATATGCCGAAGAGTTTCTCATAATGGCCTTTGTGTATCCAATCCGGATCAGCCTCACACATGAAATCCCAGTAGTTCCCGTATATCGTATCCTTCCAGAACCCATTCTTTACATCGGGCTCGGTTTTTCCGGGGGTGAGGTTGGCTATGCGGCGCAAAGCGCAAAAATCAAACCCCTCATCCGCAGCGTATATCCCCTTGTATCTGTTATCCTCGTCTTCAAACACATCCACATCAGGATGGGCTAATTTATAGGTATGCGCCAGCTCGTGGTAAAAAGTATCAAACTTCATTGCCTGCTCCGCTATGCAAAATACCAGTTTCGGCGGGACAGAAAATCCGCTGCAGGGGCCGATCTTAAAATACTTGCCCGCAAGAGATTCAGGGAAGAAAATTGCAAATTTATCGATCTTGTCTTTATCCTCCAGGCTTATATTGTAATCATTAAGAAGCGACTCCAATAACGGCTGAAGTAGCTCTCCATAGCCCTTCCACCATCCCGCTGTTTTTAAAGCATCATCCAATTTCTCATCTATATTGAAATTTATCTGGGTAAGCTTTACATTCTCCTGAGGGATCGGGAATATAGCGGCGATTTTCTTCTCAAGATAATCTTTATCCACCTGGCATTTATAGGCGTAATAGCCGATGTTCAATACCTCCTTTTGATTCTGAACAGTGTAATTTTTTTCGGCGCTGCAATCTTTGAACCCATCCGCATAAACGTCAGCTTTTACAGTCAAATCTCCTTCAACTGCCGGCTTGAAACTATTGACTAAGGCAAGCTGGACCGCATCAAGCCCGGATTTTTTTGCCTGCTTATATGCTTCTTCGTCAGTTATTTTTCCGGGCAAGAGAATATTTTCCCCACTCTGGTCCTTATAACTGTACATTTTTTCTATGACCTTGCTTTCGGAATATGCCGCCCCTACCTGCTCTGCTTTTAGCTCTATCTTAATGTTTTTAAATTCTGTTCCGTTGGCGACATCGCTCCTAGGAGATAAGGTGACCCTGAACATTGCAGGCTTATCTTTTACCAGCTTCGGATAATCATCAATCACCTGAGTAGCGATTACCTTAGCGTTTAACAGCGGCGCAAAAGTAAAATCCACACCCGTGACGTTGGCGCTGGCAATGGTAATGGGATTAATAATTGCGCCATTAGGCTCAATGGTCTGTGAGGATCTTGTTGCTTTTACCGTATATGTTCCGGCAATAAAATTGCCTTTGTAATATGTGCCATCGCTAGCTGTGGTAGTCGGGGCTGCCGCGGCGGCGCCTGAACTATTCGTAAACGATATAGTGACCCCGCTTAAAGGATCCCCGAGGGTATTGGTAACCTTTCCGGAGATGCTAAACTTAGGCGGTTGCGGCGGATACGCATAGACTAATGTTGGATCATTGGGATCTGGAGAAAGTGTATCCGGAAGTGTAAAGGAATATGTTGTCCAGGGGCATTCAGAATTATAAGCCCTTAACATCACATGTACTTTACGGCCCCCATATGGAAGACCGACAACAAGCGGACTGCCGGAAAGGTATCCTGTAACCCCGCGATACACCTCATTGGCATCATATTCCTCTACATAGATAGGCGAACTAATACAGGAGCCCGGATTAATTGTTATAGTAAGCTTTGTTCCGGTAGTTGGAGTAGAATACGCGGTAATGGTTGCACTATCCGGAGTACACGCTGCCGCCTCCTGCGCCACAGCCCCCAGAATCAAACCTATCAGCATAATCATCAATCCGATCTTCTTTAAGATATTATTTTTCATCTTGCGCCTTATAAAGAGGATTTCTGCTCTTTTAATTTTCCTAGGGTTTCTTTTATTTTCTCTAGCATCTTCTCTTCCAGTTCTCTACCAAAGCCTGTCTTCAGCTATCCTCAAATCCGATTAAGGAGCTCGCTCTATATAAACAGGATTTAAATGCTTAAAAATGGTAGAAGATCTTGTTCCCAGCTGCAATACGTCATCAATCCTAGCTACGTTACCCAGCATATCGGTTACAATTACCGACCCCCCGATCTCTATTTTGATTAAAGCGAGGTCTCCGCCTTGAAAGATAACATAAATTGGCCTACCCCCGAAATCAAACCTGTAAGTATTGGAATCTCCTTGGCCATGAAAATTCTTAGCGCTTGAAAAGCCCTCAAGTTTTTTTACCAGTGTTTTCATGGCATAATAGGATTGCCTTGGCTTGCCGTTATAGATCAATGCTTTCTTGCACCCATCCAATTCCAGAGAGCCTGATTGAGAATAAAAAGTACCGAAGATCTTATCTACCCCGCTGGCAAATCTCTCAGCGCACCACTGCACCAGCTTTCTTGCCTGGGTTTGTTCATCATTACCCTCTAAATTCACGTCAAACTCTGTAACCCAGACTATAGGTAACTTATGGGTTAAAAGAAAAAGGGTTATCCAGTAAAAATCCTGGTCGCCCGCGTTACCTCCATGGAAATTCCCGACATCAAAGTATTCTCTTGCGCCTAAACGAAATAGTTCCTCCCAGTACCTTCTTTCGGTGTCAGTTGTGGATCCGGCGGCCCCTCCGTTCAGGACAACCGGGCCTTTATCATCTGCGGCTTTAATTGTCCTGTATGTGGCCTGGAGCACTTCTAGATAATCCCCCGGCCCTCCTACAAAGAACCGCATCGATGTGTTATTTTCCATCTCTACTTCATTTATAACTTCCCAGAACTTTATGGGGTATCTTAAGCCGGGCATGTCCGCTATTCCGTCTGCATCGTATCTTTCTACCATCGCGTAAACAAATCTCCTGTAGGCCTCCATATCATGGGGCTTGTAACGGCTTGCGGGCAAATCACTCTCAAATCCCGGAGAGGAAATCCAGCCGCTGCCATAGTAGTTAATCCAATACTCCTGATCCCACTCTGTATAAGGCCAGATGGTCGCCAGGGTCAGAATACCCCTTTCCTGCGCCTTTATGACATATCCATCTGGGACCGTAAAGTCATAGACGCCTTTCTCTTTTTCAATGAAGTGGCGGTTAAAGGGGGCGGGATGAGGCCCGCCTGGCATTGGCCTGTCCCATTTCATATTGAGGCCTTCCAATGCCTCCCAGCCCGCGCCAAAACCAAAATGCAGGCTAAAGAATGGCTCTATGCTGCTGCTATTTTTTTTAATTGCCTTTCTGAATAGATGGCAGATGTAGCTATAGTTTTCTGCCGGATATATCCATTTAGGACTGCCGTATTCTGATGCCTGTGTATTTTCTGTGGTTGATTCCTTTACCCAGATCTTCCCGGTTGCTATCCTAAATACAGCTAAATCAGCCTTGCCGTCTCCGTCATAATCCGCGGGGATAGGGATGTCATCAGGGCCGCCGATTTTCTGGCGGGGCAGCCTTTCCTGATAATTTTTTGAACTTTCGTATACGCGTAGTACCTGGGTAGCAGGAATAAACCAGGCAAAGTCAGCCTTACCATCGCCATCATAGTCAGCTACCGCAGGGATCCAAGTGGGGAGTCCGTATGTTGAGTCTTTAATCTGGCCGGTGAATGATTCCTTTAAGTGGATTTTCCCGGATGATTTGCTGAATACCGCCAGGTCTGCCTTGCCGTCTCCGTCATAATCCGCAGGGATAGGCAGGTCATTGGGCTCGCCAAAGACCTCTCTGGGCAATCTTTCCTGATAGTCCTTTGAGGAGCTCTCCAGTATCTTCCATTCCCTGGTAGAGGGGATAAGCCAGGCAAAATCAGCTTTGCCATCGCCGTCGTAGTCAGCTACCGCAGGGACCCAGGTAGGATCGCCCTGGCCAGAGGCCCAGGATCTGCCGGTGGAGGACTCTTTGACCCAGATCTTACCGGTGTTCACCCTAAATAAGACCAGGTCAGTAATCTTGTCGCCGTCAAAATCAGCAGCAAGAGGAATGTCATATTTACTTCCGCCGATATTTGGCCGGGGCAGGATCTCTTCGTTATAATAGGCAGAGCTCTTATAGATCCTCCAGTTCCTGGTTTCAGGAATAAACCAGGCGAAGTCAGCCTTGCCATCGCCGTCATAGTCAGCGGCAAAGGACTCTTTCGGCATCAACCCCAGAACCAGCCCAGCCGATAGAATCATCAACCCGATTTTCTTTAAGGTATTATTTTTCATTTTGCGCCTTCTGAAGAGGGCTTCTGCTCTGTTAATTTTTCTAAGGTCTCTTTTATCTTCTCAAGCATCTTCTGTTCAAGCTTCTCCGTGGTATCCACGTCTTCTGCGCTTAGATGCGCATCAATCGCTAAGTCAACCAGGCCTTTCAGGATATCGTTATAGGAAAGCTTATGACCTGTAGAAAAAAGCGCGTCATTCTTAAGCTTGTCCAGGAATTCCATCTCTTCCCGGCTTAAAAAGGTGACGACTTTGTGTTTCGAGATATTGCCTTCTTGCTTCATCTTTAACTCCTTAAATATAAACTACCATTACCTTATAACTCTGATATACCACTTACCAGTAGCCGGATAATAAACTGCAAGATCTGCTTTGCCGTCACCATCATAATCTCCGGAAACAGGAATTGCGCCTTTAAAACCATGCTGTAATCCCCAAGCAAGCACATTTCCGATAAGAGACCTGATATACCACTTGCCATTCAGTGTATCGTAAACTGCAAGATCTGCTCTTCCATCGCCGTTATAATCTCCCGATACAGGAATTGCTGCAGAAAATCCCCAATTCACTGCCCAGGCAAGCACATTTCCAATAAGAGACCTGATATACCAGTTTCCGGCAGCAGAATGGTAAACTGCAAGATCTGCTTTGCCGTCACCATCATAATCTCCGGAAACCGGGATTGCGCCTTTAAATCCCCACGACAAATCCCAGGCAAGTGGCGCCGAAACAAAAAGTTTCTTAATGAACCATCTGCCGGTACCTGAATTATAAACTGCGAAATCTGTTTTGCCGCAACCGTCATAATCGCCTGATACAGGAATATCGCCGTTAGGCAATGGGTATGATATAATTGGAATTGAAAGGTTACCTATATACCACATACCTGAACGAAAAACTGTTAAATCTGATTTCCTGTCTCCATAGTAGTCTCCTGGAACCGGGACTCCTCCGTAGAATCCAGGATTCAAATTCCAGGCGAGAATTGTGCCTGAAACGGTTCTGATATACCATGCGCCGGTAGCTGGATGATATACTGCCAGATCAGACTTACCGTCTCCGTCGAAATCTCCCGAAACAGGGATTGTCCCTTGAAATCCCCATTTTATATCCCATCCTATAACGGGAGTAACCGCTATCCCATCCGAATAACCTACGATGCTCCATAATCCTGCGCCATTTTTAGCTTTAACTGCAAAATAATATGACTTGCCATCCTTTAAACTCAGGCCTGTTGCGGTTACAGAACTAGCTGTTGCAGTAGAAGTCCAATCGCGGACAACCGCACCAGCAGTTGAGCCTTCAGTTATCCTGTATTGATATTCACTAATCCCACTCTGCGGATCAGATGAATTCCAGCTGGCGGAAAGATTGTTTAAGCTTAATGTGGATGTCCCCTGATCTGTTACAACTGGTTTTGTGGGCGCAGTGGTATCGGAATTGACAGTAACCGAGATACCCTCTGAGCTAGTAAGCGCGCCATCACTAACAGCAAAGGTTAAATTATAAGCGCCTCCTTGGAAGAAAGTAGGCGTCCAGCTGAAAGTTGCGCTGCCATTGCCATTATTAATAAGTTTTGCTCCTTGCGGAAGCGGATAAGCAGAAAAACTCAACTTATTTACCAATTGATCGGTGGCAGAAATGGTAAAAGAAAGCTGCTGCCCTCCATTCACAGTCTTATTTCCGATTGCGCTTAATTGCGGCGGTTGGATATCGTAAAGCCCGGTGCGTAAGGTGTCGCGCTGGAACTGCGGCCAGAATATTGTGCCTTGAGAAGAATCTCCGATCGCAAGATAATTCATCCGGTTTTCGCTTTCAGAAGTCAGGTCCGCAGCAACCAATTCAATAATGTTGTCTTTATTCATATCCGCGATTACCGGTGTATGCGTAATCCTATAATCCGTATCAAATGTATCAATGAGCTCAACCTGAGAATCCAGGAAGCCTAATAAATAAAGCGCTCCTGTAGATACGGAATTTGCAGCTAGGACAATTTCCAGCTTGTTATCTTTATCCATATCGTATAAGGCGATAGGGGAACGCTGTAATGCAAAAAATGGAAGGCTGAATTCTGCAGTCTTGCTACCGCTTTGAGATATGTCATAGTAAATCTTTAAATCTCCGGATTCCTCAATAGTCAGTACTTCCAGTTCTCCGTCGCCATCTAAATCTGCAATTTGCGGCGGATATTCCGGGATGTATTCATATAATGTTGACCATTGCGTAAGGATATCCGCAGGATTATTATCTGCAAACTTAAAGATCCTACCGCTAATTATTTCCGGCTTTCCATCATTGTCTATATCTGCAACACTAACCCCTCTTTCACCCAACGCTGTCTTTTTCGAAAGAATTTTCCCGTCTTTATCCAATACACAGACATCGCCGGTAATGATTTCTTTTTTCCCGTCTTGATTCAAGTCAATTAAAACAGGAGCTGAGGCTTGAGGTGTATATCCGGTTAAATCACTCTTCGTCCATAAAATACTGCCATCAGAATTTAATAATGAGAGTTCACCTTCCTTGGCAACCACAATCTCCATTTTCCCATCTCCAGAATTATCTATATCAGCTACTGCTGGCATACCTACCTTAACTCCAGAGACAAAACACAGTAAAGTGCCATTTTTATCCAGAATTCTTAAAACATCCGCCCCGTATTCAGCGATGATTATTTCCAATTCACCATCATTATTAATATCTGCGACAACAGGATACAAAGCAGTGCATCCGGAATCAGTAATAACGTAAGGTACCGGCCAGAAGTCTGTGCCATCACTCTTAAGCACATAAAGTTTTCTGCCGGCAAGCGGGATAATCACTTCCTTTTTACCATCTTTATCCAGGTCAGCCAAAACCGGATGCGCGTTAAGTTGCTGCGCTCCCGAAGAAGATTCTTGGGCAATAGCTATATTTCTCTCTAAGCTCAATATGCGCTCAAAAATTTTTTTGGCAAAGTTAATAGTCCGTGGTAATAAAGAATTGCTGGATAATATTCGCCGATTACTAACTGTAAGCGGTTTAATGACTACGTGGCATGTCCTTTTATCTGGTGGGGAGGGAGAGCCATCGTAAGTAATCGTGAACTCTACTTCCGGAGCAAAAAACCAGTTCGGCGTTCCAGAAGGAATTGCAATGATGAACGGATCTTTAGAATTATCCTTAGACTCTCCTGTACCCAAAAACTCTTCTTTACCTAAATCACCGAAGCCTGAGGCATTTTTGGTAATGGATATTTTCGAGTTTAGGCTCTTTGCGTAAGCATGCACATTTTTTGCTGGCGCTCCCACATTATACAGGGTTAAAATTAGCTCACCCGACAGAGTGGTTTTTGCATCTTTCACAAATATGGCTGGTTTCGTAGCAGGGATCTCCCCTTGGCCGCTTATTAAGGCGCACACCTCGTTGGAATCCAACACATCATCATGCGTTCTGCCATCCACTATTATCGGCGCTCCCCCTTTACCCTCTTTTAACCCTTCTGCGAGCCATTTGTTAAATAGTTGGCGGCGTGCAGGCGCAGCCGTAGTATCAGCGCCACCCAAAACAATATCAATCTTCCCTGTTCCAATTTCCACTTTTAACTTTGCCCTTGCCGCATCATCATAAAGCCCTTGCTGAATTTCTCCATCTGGATTCAGATTCTTAACTTCTTTTGAGAATAATGTAGCCACATCAAGCGGTGAGTTACCAGCCCAGTAATCTCCTCCAATCATCGGAGCGACCTGGACAAAATGCACATTGCTATAAAGCGGTAGTTTAGCGGAATTAAGCAATCCTCTATCCTTTGCCCTGATCATTGCTTGCCGCACAATTAAATTGCCAAAGGAATGCGCCAAAATCGTGACTTCGCTGCCGTCAAATATATTATTATCTATCATGTACTGATTTAGGTCATCTCCGAACGCAGGAAGCTCCTTCTGGCCAGCATCAGCATATCCAGGTTTATCCGAAGAACGGCCCCACTCAAATGTTTTTATTTCAAAACAAGGCTCTGCTGAAGAAAGGCAGTCACCCCAAGGCCTAAATTCTCCTGCGCCATGGACATAAACTATTTTTTTACAGCTTTGTTGCGTTTTGGCAGAAGCAATGTTAGAATCAGCAGAATACGTAACAGTGGCGTTAGGGTTAACTATAACAGAACGAACAATATAGTAATACGTGGTATTCGGAGTAAGATTTTTGTCTTCATACATATTCACATTGGTACGGGTTGAACCTATAAATGTAAATTGTCCCAACTGAGGAGAGCTACGGAAGACATAAAAGTAAGTCTCATTGTTAGAATTATCAATCCAGCTTAAATTTATCTGGCTAGAAGAAACCGCAGAAGCGGTTAAACCACTGGGAGCAGACGGAATTCCCGCTCCTGGCGTTGTCACCGCTACCTCATTTGAGTAATCAGAATCTGCTGAACAGCTAGAATATGGGCCAATACGGTACGCCTTTATTCTATAATACTGCGTGGTCGTAGTATCAGCCTGTATACCTATATTATGAGTATAGAAGGTTGCTGGAAGGGTCCACGGATACGTACTTTGATTCCCTGCCACATAAGCTAATATACTCCAAGCCCCAAAAGTGCCTTTCTTCCACTCCACTCGATAGCCACAACCATTAGAGCAATCAGTTCCTATGGTGTCATTCCAGGTTAACGTAATCTTCGTTAGAGAGCTTGGTGTAGGTTGTCCACCGTAGTCGACCGTGGGGTTAGCTAAGTGCGGCGCAGCCGGAATATTCGCATCACAAGCCGCAAACCCCGCCTTCGGCATAAGCCCCAACGCCAGACCGGTTATCAAAATTACCAATCCCAAAATCTTTTGAGTCTTATTTTTCATCTTAATCCTACGGCTTTTGCCCTTTTATCTTCTCCAGCGTTTCTTTTATCTTCTCTAGCATCTTCTTTTCTAATTTTTCTACTGAGTCCACATTCTCAGCGCTCAGATGCGCGTCTATAGCTAAATCGACTAAGCCTTTTAAGATATCGTTATAGGAAAGCTTATGACCTGTAGAAAAAAGCGCGTCATTCTTAAGCTTGTCCAGGAATTCCACTTCCTTCCTGTCAAGCATGGTGATGACTTTATGTTTGAGCTGTTGCGAATCTTTAGGCATTTTTGTCTCCTTCAACACCCGGCCTTAAAGGATAGGCCGGTGTTGTGCTTTCTGCGGCAACTTACGCCCGGCCTTAAAGGATAGGCCGGTGTTGTGCTTTCTGCACAAAAAAGCCCTGGTCCGCCTATAAAAGGCAAACCAGGGCTTAGGAATATCCCTTGCTCTTTGGTAACGCAGCCTCCCGCCTGAAGCGGGACTGTCGCTTTGCGTCGCCAGGTTACCCTGACTTTGCCTTTATCAGTAGCAAAAACACCAAATTGTCAAATTGCTATTTTACATTAAAAGTATGCCATATTTAGAGCCCGAATTCAAGCCTCCTTACCTATATAAAAGGGACACCCAACAAACCAAAGCAAAGGGTGTCCCCTCCCTACCGGTAAAGGGGACACCCTGCCGATTGGATTATTGGGTGTCCCTATGGTTATTCTTTGACGAATTTATCGCCTGTCCAGACCCAACTGTCCCAGTCGTTGACACGGTTGGGCGAATTATTTGATCCCTTACCTTGAGCCTTTCCGATTTTAATTCTCGTAATGACTCCCGCGTTATTCAGGCCTATGCCGTATTCGCTAGTGGCATCAAACATCTTGGAAAAAATATTGTTCTGCAATTGATAGACCACCAGGTTGGTAGCGTTATCCTCTACTTTGGAATATACGGCTATTTGCTGCTGACTCTCGCTGGGGTTCAACTGGATAAAATCGACTTTGGTGAATTTTCCCGGCACTTCGATGCTATCGATTTTATTCTTTTCCTTACCTTTTTTTTCATAGGCCACAATCTCAGCCCCGCTGCCATTGCCCGAAACTGATTTATCTTCCACCTCAACGACTTCGCTTCCGCCGTCTCCGTTAAGGTCAGCCTTGTAAGTCGAAAAACCAAGGTTTTTATTGACCTGCGTCGTCGCGCAACCGGCGCAAATGAGTACCGCCAAGACTACTGGTATCATTAATTTGATCTTCATCGAGCCTCCTCTTTGATAAACCCTCCGTAAGTTATGCCCTTATTTATCTTACCATTGACTTTCGTAATTTCCAAGTGTAAATTATAGAGGATGGAATATATACCTAAGGTCATCAAAGCCCACGAGAAAAGGAAGATCCTGGAGAATTTCTTTTCGCTCACCACTCTCCAGAGCGTCAATTCCATCCTTCCGGTAATAGTCCTATTTTATCTTATCAGGGTGATCGGCCCTGAGAAATTCGGCCTTATTGCCTTTGCCCAGGCATTGATCCAATATTTCCTCATCGTGACTGATTACGGGTTCAATTTGACCGCGACCAGGAGGATCTCGGTATTCAGGGATCAAAAAAGAAAAGTCTGGCAGATCTTCTCCGCGGTGATGTCGGTAAAGCTGATCCTTTCAGCCGCAAGCTTTTTGATACTTCTTGCGATAGTATATTTTATCCCCCGCTTCGGCCAGGACCCTCTGGTCTATCTGCTTAGTTTCGGCGTTGTCATCGGAAACACCCTTTTCCCGGTCTGGTATTTGCAGGGTACCGAAAAAATGAAATATATCGCGGTGATCAACATTATCTGCGGGATACTCTACACAGCTTCCATACTTCTGCTGGTAAAGAGCCCTACCAATTATCTTGATGTACCCGCGCTCACCTCCCTATTTTCGATCATCAGCGGGTTATTGGGCTTCTATATCACCATCAGGAAGTTCAAGGTAAAATTCATAACACAGCCATTCGAAAAGATCAAAGAAGAGTTCACCGAAGGCTGGGATGTCTTTGTTTCGATTGTGGCGATAAACGCCTATACCGCGAGCCGCACCTTCGCGGTCGGACTGCTGACAAATAATATCATCACCGGTTATTATTCGATTGCCGAGCGCATCGCCAATTTTGTCCAGACCTTCCCGCTTTATTCACTTTCGCAGGCTGTATATCCGAAGATAAGCAAGATTTTCGCGGATAGCGAAGAACGCGCGCTTAAGCTCATGCGCAAGATCCAGAATACCACAATCGCCGTCTATTCGCTAGTCCTACCGGTTGTCTTCCTGCTTACGCCATGGATCGTCTGGATCTTCTGCGGCAGGGAATTCAAGGAAGTCATCCTGGCTACGCGCATTTTGCTGGTATCGGTATTTTTTATTGTTTCTAATACTTTCCGCGTGCAATTCCTGCTGGTCATTGAAAGGCCGGATATTTACTCGAAGATCCACGTTGCCGCCGCAATCATCGGACTACCCCTCATATTCATCCTCATCTATTTCTTTTCTTACGTGGGAGCTGCCTGCTCTACGATAATACTTGAGGCGGGAATTTTTGCGGCAACATATTACATAGTAAAAAATTTGAAGATCTTTTCTTAGCGTTGATTTCGGTTACGGCGTGCTGGCCGGTGCTTCGGATTGAGGCTGCGCTTCTGGCTGGGGCTGAGCTTCTGGCTGGGGCTGCGCTTCTGGCTGGGGCTGCGCTTGAGGCTGAGATTGCGGTTCCGGGGAAACTTCAGCAGGAGCTATAGGCCGAGCCTGGGGAGCAGGCTGCTCTTCACTTTCTTTCTTTTTCTTCTTTTTCTTAAAGTACTCTCCGATTGCCTCAAATCCCTTATTCATTAGCTGCTCCTGAATGACCTGAGTATTTGACATGACCAAGGCCATGAGAGATTTCTGGAAACCCTTGAATTCCGGCTTCTCCACCGTCCCGCCGATCTCAAAGTTTAAATTAACCGGGTTGATCCTATTTAAGGTATTACAGACCAGCGGAAGCGGCATAAAGCCCGTTTTCTCATCCTGCCCTTCCTTTGCCGCAAGCTCATGATTCCTTAAGGAAAGCGAATTTTCGGAGCTGATATTACCATTTATGATCCTTACCTTGGAATCAAGGTCAAGATCACCCTTAAGCACTTCTACGGGAAGCGAGTCCTGATAAATGAAACCTATGGCTTTCAAATCCACATCTTTGAGCGTAAGGTCGAAAGCTATATCCGGAATACCTTTAGAATAGGTATTACGAAGATCTAACCTGAGACCTCCGGATTCGATTCCATTGCTTTTAATATCACCTGCAATATTAAACCCGGCCAGACGCACTAAGTCTGCCGGAACAATCCAGACATCCCGCATTTCAATGCGGGCGTTATCAATCACGATAGTATTCCCTTCTTTACTATTCATGAGCGCATTATTCTCTGCAGACGCCTCTCCTGAGGTTCCTTTTTTTAAAAACTTGAATTCTTTAGTGATCCAATCCTTCTTCAGGCTTATCCTGGCATCGTTCATTAGTAGGCGGGAAAGAATGAGTTGTTTCTTAAGCAGCCCCGGCAGGCTTATGTAGCCCGAAGCGCCGGATGTCTGGAGGATACTTGCATTTGCGGCATCAGGCTCAGATACTTTCAGGTCTTTTAAAGTAACTGAGATGGTAAGCGGCCAGAAGTTAACGCTCTCAACGCTCAACTTTACCTTGCTATACTGATTGATTTTGTTTACAAGATAGGGTTTTAAAAGCGGGCTGACGAATAATCCCACGCCGAGATGAAACGCGACAAGAAGTACGGCGATGATGATGATTATCTTGATATTCAGGAATTTAATCATAGGGAAAGAGATCAAAACATGGCGTCAAGATCATTAAGGATGCGCTATTGCCTTATTGGGTGATCCGGCCTAGGAATCGTCCGGTAGGCGTAAAGTAATCAACAGTGCCCTGCAGGGGGTCAAAGACTGAAAAACCCCAGGAGCGGGTGGCGATGATATCCAGGAGGTCTTCGCGCGAGACAGAGAGCTGCTCCAGCTTTCCGTTCTTCATCTTGGGCTCTGTAGGTATTTCGCTGGTAAAGCCTTCTTTCTGTAGCTCAAAACTCCTCTCTTCTTTCATAACTGAAGGGATTTTAGTTTTATTTTCTTGGGCACAGCCTGAGGCCAGCAAAAGCAAAAAAATAAGAAAAATCAGTTTTTTCATGACCTTCCTCCTGCCAATATTGTTTTATTATAACACAAATAGCAGGCTAACCAAGCCTTTTTTGGAATCTCATCGAGCTTAAGGTAAAAATGCTTAAGCCGATGATCAATAAAGCCAGCAAATCCGGCCAGAGTATCTTTAAACCGATCCCCTTCAGGAATATCCCGCGCAGGATATCTATGTAATAACGAAGCGGATTGATGACGGTGACATATTGGATGATCTTGGGCATATTGGCTATCGGAAACATGAACCCTGAGAGCAGGTTTGCCGGAAAAAAGAACAGGAATGTGGACATCATCGCCTCCTGCTGCGTTGAAGAAAGGGTAGAAATAAATAAACCCATCCCTAAACTGGTCAATAGGTAGGCGCATGTCGCCCCAAAAAGCAATAACAAGCTCCCTCTTATCGGCACATGAAACCACAAGACGCCTATCGTAGTTATTAAAATGACATCGAACATCGCAATGATCGCAAAAGGCGCAAGCTTCCCAAGGATGAGCTCGATCGGCCTTATCGGGCTTACGATCAGCTGCTCGATCGTGCCGATCTCCTTCTCCCTGACGATCGCCATGGAAGTCAAAAGCAGGCTCATGATAGTGACGATCAAAGCTATGACTCCGGGGATATAATAATTCCTGGATTCCAGGTTTTCGTTGAACCAGGACCGCGCCCTTAGGTCGACATGCGGATATTCTACTGTTTTTTGCAGCAGGACCCTCGAGCGGTTTTGCAGGAATGAATAGGTGAATCTTTCGATGATCCTGGTGGCATAGCTTAGGATGACGGAAGCGGTATTTGAATCCGTGCCGTCCAGGATCAGCTGGGCCTGCGCGTCCTTATGGCCTTGCAGGTCTTCGCCGAAGCCGCGGTTAAAACGGATGACCACATTCACCTGTGATTTATCAATTAGCTCCTCCTGCCGCAGGTCATCGTACACGTAATATTTGATATTAAAATATTTTGAATAGGAAAACTGCCGAATCACCTCCCTGCTCTCTTTTGTATTATCCAGGTCATAGATAGCGGTAGGGATATTCCTTATGTCTGTCGTCGCGGCGTACCCGAAAACAATAAGCTGCAGGATGGGAGCGACAAATATCGTCGTCCTCATCCGCGGGTCGCGGAATACCTGCCTGAATTCCTTGATCAGGATACTGCTTATTCTTTCCCACATAAGCGTTAAGCCACTTTCTTTATAAAATTTTTCTTTGCCAGCCAGGCCATGATAAGTGCGAATATCGCCAGAAATAAAGCCTGCACCCACAGGACGCCAAACCCCACCCCTTTTAAATAAATGCCCCTTAGGATTATCAGATAGTAGCGCGCGGGGACGATGCGCGTGACAACCTGTATGAATTGCGGCATATTGGAAATAGGGTACATGAATCCGGAGAGTAAAAACGCCGGAAGGAATGTGGAAAGTATCGCCAGCTGGCTTGCCAGGTGCTGATTTTTGGCGACTACAGATATAAAAATACCCATAGTCAAAGTCCCGAACAGATATAGGCTGCTTAAAAGAAAAAGAAGCCCCAGGCTGCCTCTAAAAGGGATATTGAATACGTACTGCCCCATCCCCACAGCGACAAGAAGGTCGAAAAAGCCGATGGCGAAATACGGAATGAATTTACCGAGGATCAGCTCTCCTGGCCTGACAGGAGTCGAGATCAATTGCTCCATCGTCCCTCTCTCCCATTCCCTGGCCACCGTCAGCGAAGTAAGAAGTGCAGCGATGATCATCATGATGACAGCGATGAGTCCCGGGATAATAAAGATCCTGCTCTTTAAATCCGGATTAAACCAGATCCTCGGCCGCATATCGACCACAGAGGGATTCTTTATGCCATATTTGGCAAAGGAATCCATGATGAATTTTACGTTGTAGCGCAAAATGACGCTGTTTACGTAGCCCATGGCGATAGTCGCGGTGTTGGAATCGCTTCCGTCGACTAAAAGCTGCACCGGCGCAGCCTGATCGGAGCGGATGTACTTCGAGAAATCCTTCGGGATGACCATTGCCATCAGCGCATCGCTATGGTCAAGATATTTTATTAAATCGGCGTAATTGTCAAAATAGCCGATGATTTTAAAGTAGCGCGAGTTTTTGAAATTGAGGATAAAATCGGTTGAGACTTTAGAGCCGTCCTGATTCCAGATGGCCATAGGTACATTATCCACATCCAGGGTAAGGGCAAAACCAAAAAGTAAAAGCAGGAACACCGGCAAAAAGATGCCCATACCAAGGCTTCGGGCATCGCGCATGATCTGGATAAATTCCTTTTTTGCTACGGCGCTAACTCTTTTTAGATTCATAGGTTTAGTGGGTTTTATCGTATTCCTGGATCAGCGAGACAAACACATCCTCCAAAGATGCCTGGATTTTATTTATCCGGTAATCCTGTACTTTTTGCTCACTTAAAAAACTTTCGATCGCCGGCTGAGAAGAAACCGCATCATCTACGATCGCGTGAATTGCCGTTCCAAAAAGCGCCGTCTCTTTGATCGCTCTTAAGGCCATTAATTTATCTATCCATTCCTCTGGTCTCGGTAAGTAGATCTGCAGGACATCTTCTTTCATAAATGTGGACTTGAGCTCCTTAGGCGTACCCATAGCAATGATCGCTCCCCGGTAAATCAGGCTCAGGCGGCCGCAATTCTCAGCTTCATCCATGTAATGCGTAGTGACGAATACCGTGACTCCTGCGGCTGCCAGTTCTTTGATCAAGTGCCAAAAATTCATTCTGGCAATGGGATCGACTCCCGAAGTAGGCTCATCCAGAAAGATGATCTTAGGCTCATGGATAATGGCGCACCCTAAGGCAAGCCTTTGCTTCCATCCCCCGGAGAGAGTCCTGGTAAGATTTGACCTGACCTCCTGGATCCCGGCCATACGGATGATCCACTCTTTGCGTTCCTTTCGCTTCTGTGTGGTGAGTTTATAGATACCGCTGTAGAAATCAATATTTTCTTCGACAGTCAGGTCCTCATACAAAGAAAATCTCTGAGACATATAGCCGATATTTTCTTTTATGCGCTCCTGCTGCCGGAGGATATCGTATCCGCCCACCTGCCCCTTTCCTGAGGTAGGCATCAGGATCCCGCAAAGCATCCTTATGGTCGTGGATTTGCCCGCTCCGTTGGGGCCAAGGAACCCGAAGACCTCTCCCTGCCTGACCTCGAAATTGATCCGGTTGACCGCGGTAAATTTACCGAATTTCTTTTCCAGGTCCTGCACGCTGACTGTGATGGGATTATTTTGATTCATTTTCTTTTATGATAGAGATAAAAGCCTCTTCCAGGGTTTTGGCGTTACGCTGGTCCTTGATCTTCGCCGGGTCAGCGCATTTTAATAGCCTGCCCTTATGGATCAGACCCACTCTCTTGCAGCGCTCTGCTTCATCCAGATAGGAAGTAGAAAAAAGTATAGTCACTTTCTCTTTCAGGAGCTGATAAAGTATCTGCCAGAAATCCCTTCGGGACACCGGGTCAACGCCATTGGTCGGCTCATCCAGAAATAGCACTTTGGGAGTATGGATGAGGGCGCAGGCAAGCCCTAATTTCTGTTTCATCCCTCCGGAAAGATTACGGACAAGCCTCTTTTTAAAAGGAGTGAGATTGGAAAAACCTAAAAGCCGCTCAATCTTGTCTTTCCTTTCTTTATGGGGCACGCAATATATATCGGCGTAAAAATTGATATTCTCTATTACGGTAAGGTCTTCGTAAAGGCCGAATCGCTGAGACATGTACGCGATATCGTCTTTGAGGCTTTCCGCTTCTTTTACAATATGCTTTCCGTTGACCCACCCCTCTCCTGCAGTGGGATCAAGTATGCCGGTTAAAAGCCGCATGGTAGTGGTTTTGCCCGCTCCATCCGGGCCGACCAGCCCGAATATTTCACCCCCTTCTATCTCAAGGTTAAGATTGTCTACTGCGGTAAGAGTATTGAATTTTCTGGTTAACGCGGAGGCCTTTATGGTGACCATATCATTCGCGGATATAGCCGTCTGCCGGCATGCCGGGCTTAAGCTCTAAGCTTGTGTTATCTACCTGTATCTTGATCCTGTAGACGAGCTTTACCCTTTCCTCGGTAGTCTGGATCTGTTTGGGAGTAAATTCTGCTTCCTGCGAAATAAATGAAATCCTCCCCTTATAGGCTTTCCCGGGATAGGTGTCAGTCTTCACCTCTGCTTCCTGATTCAATTTCACCCTGCCTAAGTCCGTTTCATTGATGTAAGCAGTCACCCAGATATCCCGTAAATCCGCGACTGTAAAAACCGGCGCGCCCACCTGCACTACTTCTCCGGCTTCAGCACTTTTCACCAGGACAAAGCCGTCGATATTGGAAGCCAAGGCGGCAAATCCCAGGCGCGTTTCCGCCAATGCCAGCGATGCCGCAAGCTTGTCAATATTTGCCTTATCGGCATCAAGCTTAGTTTTGGCAAAATCTCTTTTTTGCGCAGGAATAGCCCCTTCCTTAAGCAGGTTCTCCGCCCGCGCGTATTCAAGCTTATCAAGCTCATATTGATATTCCGTTGCTTTTAAAGACGCCTCTGCTTCAGCCTTGACTTTAGTCAATTCATCCGTATCCAGGCGCGCCACCACATCGCCGATTTTTACCGTCCTTCCTTCATCAGTAAGCAATTCCGTGATCTTTCCGGTGATCCGGAAAGACAGGCGCACGTCTGTAGCCTCGATATTCCCGGAGACCTTGATCGCTCCGCTTTTGATTATCTTTTCCCGGCGTAAATACATATAAGCGCCGGCAGCGATCGCCGCAATAAGAGTAATGATCATTATTATTTTAATACTTTTCATTTTTTGCCTCCTCTATAAAACTTTTTCCCATAGTCCTGTCTAGATAGGCATGAGCCATCTGGTAATCATAAATGCCTTCAGCGAGATTCTGCTCTATCTGGCTTAAAGATACCTGGGCATCCAGGATATCAAGGTTTGTCCCTACGCCATTATCATAGCTGACTCCGGCGATGCGCAGCGCCTCCTTTGCCTCTTCTATATTATCTTTCTGAGAACCGATGATGGCTTCTGCCTCCTGCAGGTCAAGGCAGGCGCGCCTGACCTCTACCGCGATCTGATCGCTTAGATTTTCCTTTTCTAAATTAGCCTGCTCGTATTTTGCCTTCGCCTCGTCCACTTTTGCTTTGGTGGAAAATCCGTCAAAAAGCGGGATGGTCACGGAAACGCCTATATTCCAGAGATTGTGCCTGTTGTTGAGCATATTCGCGGTATTGTTGGAGGTAAAGCTGTACCCCGCATTGGCATTGACCTGCGGCCGCCAGCCTGAGCGGGCCATTTCAATAGACCATCTGCTTATATCTACACCCAGAGACCTTAAAATCATCTCCGGCTTACCCAGGTATGCCTGCCTTAGGAAATCCCCTTCTCTTATATTGACCGGAGAATACGTAAGCGTATCTTTTAATTTTACGGAGACCTGCATCTTAAAGCCGAGGAGTTTTTTCAGGTCCGCGGCGATCAAATTTACGGCGTTCTTTGCCCTTACCAGCTCAGGCGTAAACTTTGAGACCTGCACCTTTGACTGCAGGACGTCGAATCTTGACGATGTGCCCTGCGCATACTTCTGTTTCACGTTTTCGTAATGCGCCTGTGCCTGGTCAACCAGGTCCTGGGTGATGCGCTCGGTCTCATACGCCAAAAGCAGTCCGTAATAAAGCCTCTTTGCCTCAAATTCCACATCCAGCTTTTTAGCACGTAGAGTCTGCGAACTTACATTCAAACCGAGTTTTGCCTGGTTAAAATTAGCGATATTCGCCCCGCCGTTATAAATCGATTCATTGATGGTCAATCCCACCTGATTATCATTTTTGTAACCGGTAAAAATACCCATATCTTTCTTCGCCTGGCTTAGCTGGCCAAAATTAAGCACGGCGCCGTTACGCGTATAGCCGGCGCTTAAGTCAACGTTGGGAAGAAAAAGGCTGCGCGCTCCCAAAATATTAGCCTTGGCAATATCCAACTCCTGCTCCTGGATCTGGATATCCTTATTATTCTTAAAGGCGATGCGTATGGAATCATTAAGCGTTAAAGAAATAGCGGCATACCCTTCTTCCCCTTCCTCGCACCAGGCGCGCGAGGCAAATACCGCCAGGAAAACAGATATTAAACTTATGATTTTATGATTTTTCTTCATCATCTAATTGAGCAGATCATCGACTTTAACGCCGAATGATCTGGCGATCTTGCTTAATGTCTGTATGGTGGGGTTAGGGTTCCTCCCCGCTTCAATATTCACGATGGTATTCAAAGACAAATCGGCGAGCTTTGAAAGCCGGTCCTGTGAAATGCCCCGTTTCTCCCTGAGATCT
>Ga0315289_10003290_pt1 | contig 24525 bp, 17 predicted proteins | sample YL17G11_40_MG_FD_203452 | JGI IMG/M metagenome (GOLD analysis project Ga0315289, IMG submission 203452) | Sediment microbial communities from Yellowstone Lake, YNP, Wyoming, USA - YL17G11_40 | ecosystem: Environmental > Aquatic > Freshwater > Lake > Sediment | place: USA: Wyoming | collected...
ACAAAACCAGAATAAAAATTTTGACAGGTCAATTGACTGGTCAAGAGATACAACGGCAATGGACTGTCTCTTGCAAACATCCAACTTTAAATACTAGAAGCCGAAATCTTTAATCCCCATGTGTTTGCTTCATCAAACGATGTAGCAGTTTGAACATAAACGTAGCCCAAATTACAATTATATTTTGTGATTAGTGCTCTATTTTTCTCCCTATGACCACCCTCCAGTTTCTCATCATGATTCCTATTCACTAACCTTTGATCATGTTTCAGATGAGATGGTGAGAGAATATTTTGCAAACTTAACTAATAATAGGAAATGATTCGAACAAACCAACAACAGATGAGAGCGGATATTAAAAGAGTATTCTCCAAACAAGATATTTTCAATTAGTATCCACTACAAGAAAAAAGTAATATCGTTCTTTAATTATGTAGGGGTACTAAAAACAGAATAAAATATAGGTAACATATAAATATGGTTATTTTTACCTATATAGGTAATGTTTATATATGTGTTTTTATTGCTATATTTTGTGAAAGGTAAAAAAAGAGAAAGAATTCTACGGGTGTTACTGACACACTATGATGGCTCATTATATCAATTTCTTATATCAAAAGAAGCAGGATGCTCACAACCTTGGACACATTCATTCTTAAAAAGATTAGAAAAAAAGAATCTTATAAAAAAAGATCAAGTTCTTGATATCCCAGGATTGTTTAATTACTGGCTAGACATAAACGAGTATCCACCGTATAGAGAATATAATATACAAAATCCTTTGGATCTTTTAAAAAACACGACTCTAAAATACGCCTTAACAACATACTATGCCGAATCCCTTGTACAAAATTATTTGTTTCCATCGCGTGTTGAGATTTACATAGATGAAAAAGAGGCACTGGCATGGCATGAGTTACTTACTGAAAATGGTCTTGTTGGAAAGGGAAATTTCAGGTTGCTCTTAGAGGACAACCACATGTTTTATCATAACATAAAAAAAGAAGGCATTAATATTGTTTCAATACCACAATTAATATTAGATCTTTTAAGAGAAAAGGGTGTTGCAGAAGAAGCAGGAAAAATGCTAATGGCGAGAGAATATCATGACCTTATATCAAAAATATGAAACAGATAATTCATACAAATATTTACAACAGATTTTAGATTTTTTGGAAGAACCAATTTGTATTTTGGGTGGATGGGCAGTATTTTTTACGGTAAATGAAATGTATAAAAAAGAAATAGGATCCGACTATTTAGGGTCAAAGGATATTGACCTGGGATTTCATATAGAAATGAATTTTCAGGAGCAGCAATTAAAAAATACAATGATAGAAAAAACGATATCACTATTGGAGAAAAACGGTTTTCAACCACAAGGATCTAGATATTATAAAGATATATCGATTGAAAGTGGAAGGGAATTAACGTCAAAAGAATCAAAAAATGAACCTACACACAATATACTCAAGATTTATATAGATTTGATGGTTGATAATGTACATCCTTTGTTTAAAAAGATTTTCAAATTTGATCCGCTTGATGAAGATTTATTAAATCTGGTATTTGAAAAAACCGAAATGAGAACAGAACTTACAAAATTCAAAAAACTTTTATGGCTCCCAACACCTGAAATATTGCTTTCAACAAAGATAAAAAGCTTACCTAATAGAACAGAGGACAAAAGAATAAAGGATATCTGTGATATCTATGCGATATCTTTTTTTTCTAATAAAAAAGTTAAGGAATTGATTAAAGAATCAAAGATTTTATTAGAAAAAAATAGGTTTGAAAAGTTAAAACCATTATTAGAATCAGATGATGATTTTTTAACAGCTGCAGAACATCTGCTTGTTGATGGTGAGTCAATAAAAAATCTTTTTAAAGAGCTGACAAAGACTTAAAATGAAATTCAAGTAATTTCACATATCGCCATAACTAGTTCTCGAAAAAAATTGATCAATTCCGTTTTATAATGTGATAAATTTCCACCAGAAAAACTAATCATTTTGTATGATTATTATTTGTTTTTTCTCCATATGACTGCTTACTAGTCTCCAATCATGATTCTTGATTATTCAATTTTGTATCTAATCACAAACTCAGTCCAACAGGAGAAACCTATCATGATTCCTTTATTGTTTATATGATTCTCCTAAACTCGAATTAATCTCTATAAATCTTATCGTGGTGATTATAGTCTTCAATGATTACTGTTTTCGATGTTTCATCCACTGAAAACAACATGACAAAATTGCTGTCAATATGAACTCGTTTTAAATGCTGCAGAGGTTTTTTAAGATTCTTATAATGTTGTGGATTTTCACGTATTTCATTAATTTTCTTATGAATGATTTCTACTTGTTTAGGGTTTTTCTTCGCGAGTTTCAAAAAAATGGTTTCCACGGACTTTCTTACGAGTAACTTATACATTCTTGTCCAATCCGAAATGTTTCCTGAAATCTTTTATCTCGATAGTTTTTTCTTTTTGCCTCTTCTTCATTTTTTTAACATATTCAGGTCGGAGTTCAGGCTCAAGAAGTTCTTTTTCATACTGTTGTGCCATTATATCGATTGCTTGGCTCTTATCTTTAAGTCCATATTTTGCTTTAAGGATATTTAAAATTCTATTTGTATTTTCATCGATATTTATAATCGCCTGAACCATTAATTTCACCTTAATATAGTATTAATACGGCATGAATATAAATATTTTTCTATTATACGATAAAAAGGCAGATCTAATCACGATTCTATCATTCAATTTTGTATCTAATTACAAACTGAGCGCAACAGGAGAAACCGATCATGATTCTTTGATTACTTCCGATAATCTCATCATGTTTTATGATTATTTGTTATTTATAAATAAAATTAAATAATACTTTCGGTCACCTCTTATGAACCTTTATGAGAATTGTCGCATCTATCCATAATAATCTTAAAAATCTGGGAAAAAAATATAAAGAATAAATGACATAGGAGAAATGCTCATGAAAAAGAAAGAAAACAATAAAAAACACGGTGGCAACTGGGTACTACTCAACAATAAGAGAAAATTACTGTATAGTAGCGATAATGTTGCTGACGTTTTTCGAAAAGGACAACACTATCCTTACGGTACAGTTATCATCGAACAGAGATTCGAACCAGGGACTTGTTTCTTCTGAGATCATGCCGCATTCTCCTCTTTTAAAATTCAATTTTACCTACAACAATTGTTTTGGATTCCCCCTTATGCCGATCACTTATTTACCCCTACATTTTACTAAAAATAGAAAAGTTTATTAATTTGTAGGGGCAATACCTATACATGGTTACCATAAAGAAAAAGAACATGAATGGCAACACCTACTACTACCTTGAACACAGCTTCAGAAAAAACGGTAAAGTCGATAAAAAAGAAAAATACCTGGGCACAACACTCCCGAAAAACATCAAGCAAGTAAAAGAAGAATTCCTCAGAGAATTCTACCAAGAAACATGGTTCAACAGGTTTGACAGTATCAAAGAACAGTTCATAAAAGAAAAAAGGAAAATTCCACCATCAATAGAAAAAAAAGAAACCGAACAATTCGCGATCACGTTTACGTATAACACCAATAGAATCGAAGGATCAACCATAACGCTTCGAGAAACCGCAGATCTCCTCGAACGAGGGATATCACCATCACAACGACCACTGGAAGATATCAAAGAAACAGAGGCACATAAAGAAGTCTTCTATGACATGCTCAAGTACAAAAAAGAAATGACCTTACCAACGGTTCTGTATTGGCACAAACAACTCTTTCAATACACAAAACTAGATGCAGCTGGAAAAATTCGAGACTATACTGTCGGGATCTCCGGAAGCAGATTTGTACCACCATACCCCGTCGAACTCGATTTTCTCATACGAGAATTTTTTGATTGGTACCGTAAAAACAAGAACATACTCCATCCTGTCTATCTTGCAGGGCTAGTTCATCTGAAATTTGTTACCATCCACCCATTCGGAGATGGAAACGGCCGGATATCGCGACTCCTCATGAATTATGTTCTGAACAAGAATGGATATCCAATGCTCATCATCCCCTACTCACAACGGATGAGCTACTATACTGCTCTTGAAAGGAGTCAGTTGAAAAAAGATGAGAACGTTTTTATACGCTGGTTTTTCAAACGATACCTCAAAGAATACAAACATTACCTCAGGTAACGTTAATATTATCTGTTTATTGTGAAACTATTTCGAACTAATCATGCTTTATGATTATTGTTCTATTTTTCTCCATATAAACATTCACCTGATTCTCATCATATGTTTCTGATTAATGACAGAATGATATACAGGAGTATCTTCATATATCACGACGGATATTTTTTAAAACTGCTACAAAAGCAATGAAAAGAAAAATACGCAACCAAAAGAATTAAAACAGAGCACCGAATATTCGGGATATACCTTAGGCACATAACAACCTCCACAGCCATATAACACGTTTGGCTGCATAGGGAGGCTGGGCGGGTAACATCATGTGAATCGCCTTGAAACTGTTTTTTATTATTTTTCAGTCATTTTTTTATATTTGAACGATGTTAACCTTGGAGAAAGAAAAGATTTTACAGTACACATTCAAAATTATGAATAATCCGGATTAGAGGGAGACGTACGTATGGATATTGCCACAGTTATTAATATTGTAAAACTTGGACGCGGACTTTCGTATGCTACTATTATTATGTATTTACTTGGTTCTCTGTTCGGTATATTGATGGGTGCCTCGTTCGACGTCTTTAAATTTGTTTTTGGATATATCATTGTTCTTACCGGGGTTCTTGGCGCGGTGTATACGAACAGTTATTATGATGTTGCTATCGATACGGTTGCAACACAAACTCCTATTTCAGGAGGCAGCAAGATTCTTGTTGAACATCCTGAGTTGAAAAAGACAATCTGGAAGGCCATGATATTTTTGTTTGGTTTGTCGATAAGCCTTGGGTTGGTGTTTACCATTCTCTTTTCGTTTCCGATAACGTACTTCCTTTTGGTTATCATCGCGAATTTCATCGCATGGTCGTATACCGCACCACCGTTGCGACTCGTGTATCGGGGGTTCGGTGAGATTACGACGATGTTCGGAATTGGAATATTTATGGCAGGGTTCGGGTATTTTTCAATGATGGGAACAATCGATTTGGCGTTCGTGTTGTTTTCGATCCCTCTGCTTCTGTTAGGGTTTGCATTTAGCTTTTATGTCGAGATCCCTGATAGAGATGCGGATCGTCAGGGTCAAAAGATCACCATGGTAGTTCGAAGGGATGAACGCTTCGGTTTTATCATCGGTTCATTCTTGATAGCGTTTGCTGCTTTGTGTTATGGATTGTTTGGTGCCTTTTGTCTCTTCTCAGTGCCAGCCAATTTTTTCTATATTGCCCTGTTTTCACTGATTCCCGTAGTGGTAGCGGTCTGGAGTCTGCGCACGTATCTTACTGATCCGTCACGGATGATGCCGATGGTGTTTCGTTCCGCTGTGGGTGTTTTATCGGTGTTTATTTTCACTGACGCGTATTTTATTTATGCCCTTATCACTTAAAATGTGGTATCTTTATCAGAAGCAAAACAATCTTTCAATGGACGTCACAAAATTGTTACAGTAATTTTTACCTATTGAAAGGCATATAAAAATATATATTTATTAATGCTAGTTGAGAGTATAATCATAATTATTTTTTATAGAATAAAGTAATTTGACCAAAACAGTTAAAACCAAGAACAGAATTCACAGGATACTCTTAAGGGCGCATAACCTTCCAAGCGCCAGATAACAAACTTAACGGGCGGGTAACAAAGTGGCTATGTGGCGGACTGCAGATCCGCCTACGAGGGTTCAAATCCCTCCCCGCCCTCTAAGAAAAAGTCTGGGAGAACATAGCTATGAAAAAAAAGAATAAGTACAATAAAATCGTCCTTACAATTTCTCTCATATTTTTCATTGTAACGACGAATCAAACAGGAAAAGCAGAAACACCACCATCGCTCCTCATCAATGAAGTGATGTACCATCCAAGCGAAAATGAAAACACCAATGAATGGATTGAGTTATACAACCCAACCTCTTTCGCAATCGATGTCAACGGATGGACGATCTCCGACGGACAAGAAGAAGACGCGATCCAGGGGGAGGGAACAACCTTGATTCCTCCAGGTGGATACGCACTCATCACGGACCAAGGAACGACTGTCTACGAAACAACTTCCATCCCAGATAATGCTGTACGACTCGCTGTTGATGACAGTACACTCTGCGGATACGGACTGAACAATAAAAACGAAATGCTTCTGCTTAAAGATCAAACCGGAACGCTCGTTGACGCGGTCGAATGGGGCAAAGACTACGATGATGTTCCAGGATCCCCCGCGCCAGCCGGAGAAAAAGGCCACTCTCTTGCACGATACACCGATGTCGACACCGATGACTCGCTTGCAGATTTCTACGAAAGCAGCACACCAACACCGGGGGAACAAAACACAGCAGAGGACGGGAACAACGATCAACCTGACGACACCCAACTTGAAGAAGAAACCGGCCTTGCCAGCACAACGATCCTAATCAATGAACTGTATTACCACACCTATTCAAACATGAATAATGAATTCATTGCACTCTTCAATGCAGGAACAACACCTGTTGATCTCACCGGCTGGTACCTCACCGATGAACCCTATAAAGAAAACGAACAGCAAGCAAAACTCCGCTTCCCAGACAATACCGTATTTGCCTCAAACACCACTATATACATCACGCAAAACGCGAGCGCTTTTTTCAAGGAAACTAGGAAAATACCTGACTATGAATACATGGCTGATGCACGATCTGATGTTGCGCAGATGAACACCTACAGAACACTGACGATGAGCAACACCGGCGGCCTCGTCGCACTTATTGACTCTGAACTTACGACCGTCGACCTTGTCGTGTACGGAGAAACAGAATACGCACCAGCAGGATGGGAAGGAGCCCCAATCCCCTCATCAGGAGCAGGTGTTGTCCTCAAACGAACTCAAATTCAGGGAAAACCTGTCGATACGAACACCGCATCAGATTGGATTCACCCTAGAATCTACGGCATCGGCCAATCAGAATTCACCCCCCAAAAAATTTCCTTTACCGGTGAGATAACCACGTTTGTATCCCCAGATTCCAGTTATCAAGCAATAACCAATGAACTCCGAAAAGCAACACATTCGATTCATATGAACATGTATGAATTTACCAACCTTGCTTTATGCAACGAGCTTATTGATGCACTGACCAGAAATATATCTGTTACCCTTCTCCTTGAAGGCTCTCCTGTCGGTGGCCTTGATGAACGCGAAAAATTTATAGTCAACCGCCTCGCAGCAAACGGCGGCATAATCCGATTTCTGGTCAGTGATGAAGAAAACGATGTGCATGCACGCTATCGTTTCGACCATGCAAAATACCTGGTGATTGATGAAGAAAGTGTGATTGTGGAGAGCTGCAACTGGGCAAACACCGGTGTCCCCAAAGACCCAACCTACGGTAACAGAGAATGGGGCATTATCATACAAAACCAGGAGATCGCATCCTATTTTTTAGACGTGTTTCAGCAGGATTCAGACCCGACGCGGAATGATATCTCTTCATCAGAGAAAATGAACCTCTCGCTTCCTGCGTATTACCACATAGATGATTCGGTTCCGAACGGTCATTATACACCGGGTTTTACCCCACAAACAACCACGACAGCATGCACAGTAACCCCAGTTTTTTCCCCAGATATGAGTGAGCAAGCTATTTGTGATGCCATAGACTCTGCAACAACAAGTATCTATATTGAACAATTGTACATCTACAAAAACTGGGATGATGCCATCAGTCCGTTTGTTGAGCATCTCATCAATAAATCAATGCAGGGCATTGATGTGAAAATCATTCTTGACTACACACCTGAATTTACAGATACCATAGTGCTGCTCAATGAAACAAAACAATACCTCCAGCAATACGGCATTGAAGTACATTTTATTCATAGCGACTCATCCCCGTTTACCACAGTGCATAACAAAGGGATGATCATCGATAACACCACCACCTTGATTTCTAGCATCAACTGGAATGAGGTATCCGTAAGCAGAAATCGAGAAGTAGGTATTCTCATTGAAAATACTGATGTTGCATCCTACTACGCTACCGTCTTTTTTTCTGATTGGTCTCTTGATCCCACCGCTCACCCTCCTTCGGCTTTCTCGTGGGCAGACTATAAAAACCTGGTGCTTATTGCCGTAGTGTGCCTGATTACCGCTCTCATCATTATTCGTGATTGGAGAAAACGAAAATGGAAATAATTATACCGAATCTGATTTCTCTGCTCGCTATCGCCATCATCATTGTAGTTCTTGTTCTTGCGTATATAAAAAAAGTGATGTTGACCTATGCGCTCATCATCGCAAATTTCCTGGTGTTTTTGCTCACAATTTTTTTTCAAAATGAGATTATCGGTGACTTGGGGTTTAGATCTACCTATCTTTCACCGGAGCTTTTTCCTCAGATCTATACGATAGTAACATCCATGTTTGTGCATAGCGGGTTTCTGCACATCCTGGGAAACATGTTCGTTTTTTTCTTCATGGGTATAGCGTTTGAACAGAGGATCGGCAGAAAAAAATTCTTTATCATTTATATCATCACCGGAATCTTTGCAGCATTGACACAATCTCTTGTTAACCTAGGGTCTCCTCTCCGCTTGGTTGGTGCGTCCGGTGCGATTTTCGGTATCCTGGGAGCGTTTGCGTATTCATATCCGCGTGATGAGGTGGTGATGCCAGTCCCCATTGGAATCATGTTTATCATGCGCATCAAAGTCATTTACGCAACCATCCTTTTTGCCGCACTTGAAACCGTAGTGGTGATACTTGATGTCCAGGATAGTACTGCACATTTTGCTCATCTCGGCGGGCTTGTCAGCGGCGTCATTCTTGCTGCAATCATCGTGGGAAAACAAGGAGAAAAAGTAAAGAACATACCAGGGACGATATCATATAACGTGACCCAGATTCCTGCATCAGATACCATCAATTTTTCACATCTTCATGAACTGGCAAGAACCCCGGAGCTGAAAAAAATCCTGGAGCGCTCCGAACATGAAACCGTACGTCAGGTTCGAGATTTATGGTTGGACCATTTTCTAGAAAAAGTGACCTGCCCGGTCTGCGGTAAGCCGTTGAACCATTTTAATAGAAAGACCTGGTGCGAGGCTGAACATTTCAAAACCGAGTATTAGAACCCTAGACCCACAAGGCCGCCAAAAAACACATAGCATGAGAGTATGTAGCCAAGAATTGCACCACCGCAGAGCAACGGCAGCCCTGCCTGTGGTTTTCCTTTGATAACGAAGGTCATTAAGATGATGAATCCAACAAGTGTACCACCGATGACACAGAGTGCGACCGGAAGTCCATTGGATATGTTATAGGATGCGACGGCGAGAATGCCAGGCATAACGACATCGCCAAGGCCCATGAAGAAAGCCTCACGCTCCTCACCTTCCTTGAGTTTTTCTTTCAGTCGTTTGGTTTCTTTGATAAGGGAATAATTCCTTATTTTTGGAACCACGAGCAACACCGGTAATTTCAGGTCCATGATCGCGTCTGCAAGATCAATCATATGCTTCGTTTTATAGACTGATATCGTATCATAGGCCGCTAACACAACAAGGAGGATGATGACTAAAAAAATAGTAAGAGAGATTCCAAAGATAGCTATCGCTCCTGCTCCTACGATAACTCCGCAAATATCGATGACATACCATTCAGGATATTTGTAAAGAGCTAGTACAAGAATAAAAGCTAAAAAAATCGAAAAAATTATTGCAACTATATCGGGAAGGATTGAACCTAACAAAGTCCAAAATATAAAAAAAGACGTGTAGCCAACTGCTCCTAAAATAATGACTTGGATTAACCTTTTTTTCCAATATTTTGCGATAATCAATATAACAACAGTCATTATTATAATTATTACAAAGATATAGAGAATATTTGCTGGATTACTAGTATCCTCAAAAGTCGGCTGAAAAAAATCTTTTATCAACAGTGCGAACCCATCGATAATAATAAAGAAACACCCCATGAAAACAATAGGAAGCAGTTCTCTTTTTTCTTTTTTTACGGCTTCATCCATAGTTTTTCAAGAACGATATTTACCTATTTATAGAGTGTTATTTGTTTTTGATATCAAGGAGAAACGATCAAATTAAAAAGTATATTTTCGTATTTATTTTTATATATATTTAATAGGAGAAAGCTATTCATTTTTTAAGTATTTCTTCACCATCTCAATCGCACAGAGCTTCCCGCACATCGAACACGCCTTTGTATCCTCCAAAGGTAATCGTTTTGCCCGATACTCTTTTGCTTTCTTCGAATCAATGCACAGGGAAAACATTTTCTCCCAGTTCAACTCCTCACGAGCACGACTAAACGATGCATCAACATCCCGATCCAAACCCCGCGCAAGATCAGCTGCATGCGCAGCAATACGCGTCGCAATCACCCCCTCACGCACATCCTCCTTATCCGGGAGACACAGATGCTCAGCAGGAGTCACATAACACAGAAAATCAGCACCAATAAAACCAGCGAGCGCGCCCCCGATGCCGCCTACAAAATGATCATAACCTGGCGCGATGTCAGTTACCAGGGGGCCAAGCACAAAATACGGGGCGTCTTTAGTCACGGTCTTCATCACCTGAATGTTCGCAGCAATATCATTCAGCGGCATATGACCAGGACCCTCCACCATGGTTTGTACACCAAACGCCCTTGCCTGCTCCACCAGCTCACCGATAATGAGCAGCTCCTGGAATTTTGCTCGATCATTTGAATCAGCAAGCGCACCAGACCGCATCCCATCACCAAGAGACAACGTCACATCATACTTTTTGGCAAGCTCAAGAAGATACCCGAAATTCTTGTACAACGGGTTTTCCTGCTCATGATGCAGAATCCACGCCATGTGAAACGAACCCCCACGAGACACCATAGGAATGAGCCGCTTCTGCGCCCGCAACCGCGCAACACTCTCCTTGGTAACACCAACATGAACAACCGCGAAATCCACACCCTGCTTCGCCTGTTTCTCAAACGTGCGAAACATGTCATCCTCAGTCATATCCACAATCGAACCATGCTTCTCAATAGCCTCGATACCAACCTGATAAATAGGTACCGTACCAAAAGGAACACGCACGGTTTTCAACAACGCTTTGCGAAGAGCATCAAGATTGCCACCCGTTGACAAATCCATCACGGCATGAGCACCAGCAGCAACCGCGACCTTCGCTTTTTCCACTTCCTCTTTGAGACTGCAGTGCTCCCGTGACGTTCCAATGTTCGCATTTACTTTGACTCGTAAACCTCTCCCAATACCAAGTGACGAGGGCGCATGAATCGGATTACAAGGAATGACAACCTCACCAGCAGCAACACGCTGACGAACCAACGTTTCCGAAACGTTCTCCATACGAGCAACATCCTTCATCTGCGATGTTACTCTCCCCCGTTTAGCCAAAGAAAGCTGCGTCATGATATAACACCTAATATCATTATCCTATATATAGGTTCAATTCAAGTACAGGAAGAAAAATCATAAGTTAAATATTCTTCATTTGAGATAGAAGTGTACTACTACACATGTTCTGCTTGAACAACATTTTTGTTTTTTCATTAAATTGATCTTTTTCTCGCGGCGGCATATGATGATCCGGTACTTTTGCAGCCCAGGCAACCATACGTCTCACCAACCACCAATTATTCATTAACTCGTCACCTGTATCACTGAGTGGGGCTATCTCATTCCAGTAATGCAGACCATTTGCAAGACAATGAAACCCCACGCCCTCATTTTCCGAGATACGTCCTCCATGCCAGATGAGATACTGTGGATGTGCGGCACACAACAATATCCTGCCTTGATGTTTATTAGGATATATTTCCATAGTCATAGAAGGTTTATTGGAAAAATCCAAATTAATATATTTGTCTGAAGACATCCAATCACCTGCAAGAAAATACGTGTATAACAGTATATATTTGAAGTTGCCCTGTTCCTTTTTTATCAATCGACATGCTTTTAAAAAAGCAAGAAACAGACCATGAAGTCCCCCCACATATATCCAGGATTTGATACGTGTATTAGGTTGCTGAGAAAAATCATTAACAGGGTATCGAGCGATGACTTTCACTTCGCGGTCAGGATTTAAAGGGACTTGAAACGCTGGGCCACCCCACCAACGTATCCGTAATTTATTGTCTCGTACATCAGAGAAAATCGCCTGTTTGTTATGAAGTGTAAAATCAACCGGAACGCCCCCGGTATAAAGAGATGTACCATCAAGTGTATGACCTGGCGCAAATGAAAACACAAACCCAGAAGCACCGACGTTCTCTGGATGTTTTTTTTGAAAGGGATAAAAAAGTGGAATCGCAAGATAGTTATAATACGATGTGACACAAGAAACATCTAAAGCACTTTTATTGAACTGTCTTTCAAGAAATGTTGTTGGTTTTCTCCCCGGTCCAGTGGTCAATTCTGTTATGAGTGAGGCACCGCCACAAATTCCAACATACCCTCCTCCATTTTTTATAAAATGAGAAATATTGTTTTTCCATCTTCTTACTTTTTTTAATTGTGTAAATCCTTTCATAACCGCATGAGCATCACCAACACCGCCACCAGGAACTAAGAGTACATCGTAATGAGTAACATTCAGATTTCCTTGTACTATATCCTTATCAAAAAGATAAGTAGTTGTAAATTTATACGTAATATTCTTTTTTTTCCAGGTGTAATTATCTAAAATTATTGGAAAGTAGTGTTTCCCGGAGCTCCACCCCAGAGGTTCTTCTGCAAGGATTGCTACCTTAATATGTTTGATTTTACTTTCATTTTTCATAGCTATCAAATAATGCTGGTACCATAGATTGTTCCATATAATGAAGATTTTTGCTTATATCATTATGCATGATATTATATTTAAATATTTTTTATTAAAAAGAGCCCATGTTCTATATTTCATTAACTAAATATTTTACCTATCTCGTTGGTGGTTGATAGTTCCACCGTTCCACAGTAAAACGCCACATCATATTCACCCGTTGAACTTTCTCTTCATCTACCCTATGACGATTTGGAACGTACTTTGCTTGTTGTGCAAGATATTGCTCCATCCCCGATTTTGCATCCTCAAAGCCAGACAAACCAAGTTCAGCGTAGATCTTTTTCATCTGACTTAGGGGATCTGCAATAAAATCCTCATAGCAAATCTCCACAAAATGTCCATTCGGTATCGAATCTTTTTGAATAAAAAATTGTTTCATCATCGATACATAATTCTGAACAATGAACTGCTCTATTTCATCAACGGAGATCTGCTGAAGCGCGAACCGATGCAATACTCTTTGATACATATGAATTGTAGATGCATAGACCTCATAAGGATTCCGATAGATATGAATAAAGCACGCACTTGGAAACAACTCCAATAAGATCATGATACGAGCGGTATTCGCAGGATTTTTCACAACTAATCGTTGCCCTTTCTTCGAATACGTCACGGCTTTCAGAAACCAGGTATATCTCTCCTTCCATCGTTGTTTCTCTTCAGTAGTCACCCCTTCAAACAATACAGACTTTGAGAACTGTCGTTTTGCATCACGTGGAAAATAAAAACAGTGAAAAAAAGACAGACCACTAAGAGCAGCAAGCCCGGCTTCCTCCTCATACGGACTATCGATATCGACCTCAACAGCATCCATAGGTCTGGTTCTTGGAAGGAACCAAGCCATCGTCTTTTTCACTGGCTCTAAGCCCAAAAAAGTCTCAGGAACCAATGTATGCCACAATGATACCGATGCAAACTGAGGATCGGAACTGAGTAATTCATGAAGGAAGGTTGTTCCACTTCGCCAATGACCAATAATAAAGATCGGTGGTTGTATAAGTCGTGTCTGCAGAATCTTTTTACGATACATCAGCGTACAGAATAACCGAATGGGAAATAACAGAAAAGAAACAACAGTAATGAACAGGGCACGCGGTAGAAACACCCAGTCGACACCCCCATGGTCACTACACAGACGAACCCAGTTCTTTACTGAAGTACCGAACAAGGGATGACTGAAACCCTGATGGTTACTCATCACGGATTCCTCCCACCTATATCGTTTCTACTTGTGATCATTTTTTGATACACCCTAAATCGCTTACAAACCTTTGCCCCTGTTTTTTCAATAATTGTTTGCGAAGCAATATTTTGCTCATCAATCCACCCACACTCAGCACCCGTAAACCCTCGTTTTTTCATCTCTACCATAGCAGAATAATTCAACAAAGTACCAATACCTAGATTGCGATACTTTTTCTTAACACCTATGAAATGAAATTTCCCCTTATTTATTCGTGATTTCTCTAAAAAGAATTTCAGAATTTCTAAAAGTCCTAGCTCCCCGTTCATCGTTCGAAAAATCTGGTTATAATCAGGGGTCGTCCAAAGAAATGCGATAGGTTCGTTATTCACTTCAGCGACCAGAAACAGTTTTGGATCAATAATCCAGCGTAATTGTTTTATTCCAAACCTAGTTCTCATTTCCTCTTCGCAGACAGGAACATATCCCCAGTGCTCTGAAAAGATTTCGAGAAACAATGGAATCCACCAGTTCAATTCTGATTTAACATGTCTTCGATGAAACTTTCGGATAGTAACACCTTCTGCCTCGCATTTTTTTGCGATAGCTTTAAACGCTGCAGGAATCGGATGAATAAGATCAATATGATACATCAGCTGATCACGTAATTTCTTCATTCCATAGTTTTCCATGAAATCCAAGTAGTACGAAGGCGAATAGGAAGAAAGCAGGGATGGCGGAGATTGGAAACCTTCACAGAGAAACCCACTGCCAACATCGATCCGACCATTAATAGGACCATACAAGAGTGCCATACCTTTCGACGAAATCCATTCTTCAACAGCATGGAGCAAGAATGAAGCGATATCAAAATTATCTATACACTCAAAGAAGCCGAAAAAACCGACATTATCGTCGTTTGTCTTATAGTACTGATGATCGATAAAAGCTGCAATTCTCCCAACAGGACGATTGTTCCAACGCGCAATAAAAAGTCGGGTCTCCGCATGAGTCCAAAATAGGTTCGTATTCAGGAAAAAATCCCGTAATTCGACCCAAAAGGGGGGGACCCAATACACATTTTTTTCATAGATCGTCCAGGGAATCTGAAAAAAAACCTTAAAATCCTGTACTGTTGTCACCGCAGAGATAGTCACGTCAGGTGAAACCTGTTGTAATTCCGATAAACTGGATTCAAAAACATACGTCCTTTTCCGTTGCGGCATAGTGGGTAGTACCCCATAATCAGTGGATTTTCAAAGGTATCTTCTATTTGATGTTTAATCTTTTTTTAAATACATCACAGTTAATGAAATTTCAAACCAGGATACTGTGGTCCATACCGCTGGATTTTAAAAACATGACTGTACAGAGGATCAGGCACTTGATTGGTGAACTCCCAGACCACCTCTTTTTTTTCAGTCACCTCAAAAAACCTCCCGTGTGGACCATCGCAGATGAGCGTATTTCCGTTCGGTAGTCGTTGCGCACTTCCAAGATTAATTGCGTAAAAATCAGTCGGTACTGACGCGGTGTAGTTCCATTGGGGCGCCTCAGGTCCAAACGGAGACCCAGGTTCCCGAGCGTAAAACCCGTTACCATCAACAGGCGACACTATCTCATCAACTGATGAATACTGTGCACCTGGTTTCCCATGACCATTATTAAAAATAAGGATATTCCCGGCTCCAGGGAGACCTGGTTTGATCCATTCAGCATCATGCTGGTTGAATAACTTTTGATCACTTGCATCTCCCATACGGTAAACCTGCGGATTTCCCCAGCGGTAGAGAAGATCACCACCCTTCCCATACCTCCCTCCGTTATGCCCAGCTGCCTCCTCGGTTGTCGTACTATGATCAATAACCAAAATTTCATTAAATTCTAAGACACTGAGCAGGATTTGATCGTATTGAGCATTGTAATCAACGGAGTTGATATGCGTCCAATCAGCGAGGATTTTCCCGCCGTAATTGATATCAACTAACTCAGGGTGATCCCAGACAACCCCGTAATTTTTTTTCGAAGAATCGAAATCTTGAATTAGATGATCCCAAAGATGCCATTCCCAGACAATAACGCCACCTGATCTACCAAGTGGCTTTACTTCAATGAGATGATCAGGCCAAAGCATGCCCATAGGCAAAGTATCCGGATTTCTCCCCATCGCAATCGCTTCTTCTCCTGACTTATACTCCCATGCGATCATGAGGATATTCCCATTCGGCAGCATCTTGACATCGTGATGTAAACAATGCTGATCAGTCGTATAATTAAACCACCACACCGGTGTTCCATTCCAATCGATCATCTCGACGCAGCCACCTATCCCACCACCCCAGAACCGAGAATTAAGGTGCGCAAGCGCAGTGCGAAGAATATCACCGTTTTCAAGGAGATAGACGGCTAACGCTGGCTTATAGCTGCTATTCCACGTATGGCTCACTGTTCCATTGTTATCAATTAAAAATGTTGTCATCGACATCATTGGGCTATACAGTGTGTATCCATTGTAGGATTCGTCAGCAACCCATGATTCACCGACCGTTTTGACAATCGGCCCAAGCACCCGTACGATAACCTGTTTCCCGCGCGTTTCTGCATCCGGAGCAGAAACAGTGAGCGTCACGGTTGGAAGATCCCGAAGCAGCCCAAGCCCAACACCCCAAAGTGGTACATGGATACGTGTTGAGTTACCAACAGCAAGACGCAAGATATCGTAATGACGAGGTAGAAATTTCACAAAGAATCCTTTCGTCACATTCACATCGATGCTCACATTGTTCGCATCAGTTTCTCCTATGTTTTCAATGGTTACTGTCAATCCAAGACCACCGGTAATTTTTCCAAACGTAAGGTACGGACCAAGCACCCCGACATTCGCGGGAAGCAATCGAGTACCCTTGATATCGAAGCTATCATCTGCTATGACAGGTAGTGAGTACGACCCAAGGCTGTTTCCTGTACTGCAAGAAGCGTAGCCTTTTCCGAGAGCACTCTGCATTGATCCTTGCGGTGAAACAGGCGTCAGAGGGGGATGGCTTCCATTAAGCATCGAACGTTGAACCCTTGAACTCGCAGCAAGCTGTCCGCTCAATGCTTCACAAAAAGGAGCAGCAAGGAGGATAAAGAAAAGGAGAAACGTACTGACGGACAAAACCGAATTTTTCTTCATTGGACATCCCCTTATGACTTCATTATTCCTATAGCCAAACGGTAAACATCATATCGTGGCAAGTCGAAAGAGCAAACGCCCCCCTGCCACAATAATCAGGGTAAGGTGATAATCATGGCACCAAGAGCAAGACCCTGCTTGGTGACCACAATTGTGCTTTCTTGAGGCAAACTTGCTCTCGCTATAATCTTTACTTTCCCAACACCAAAGATCGGAAGTAACCGAACAATAGCACTCCTCTTAGCAGCTAACGTCTGAATCGTCCCTGCTCTATCCTGATGGATCATATCCATGGCACCGCCAGAAACCGTGATGCTCCAACTGATATTTGTCAAAGTCGCGTTTCCTGTGTTTTTAATGATTGCCTTGACACCCATGATTCCTCCTAAAACCGCCTGGATCTTTAAGACATCCTCAATGGCATACACCGTTCCTGTATAATCACTGATGTACACTCGCCCATTACCAAGAGATGGATTTCCCATCGTCTCGGAATCAAGTAAAAACTGCCAACTAGAGGTCCCATCATCACGCTGATAGCAAAACAATTCATTCGAATATTCGTAGTAGGTACCCGGTGATACAATCACTTTATCAGCAGAGCAGATCGGAGACCCGCAGCTCAGATATGAAGTACTGGGGAGAAACGTCTTCCATTGCACAGTACCATTCCCGATATTGATCCGATACAACCAGCTGTTGTAATTATCAAAGCTAAATGCCGTGATAAAGACACTGTCATCACTCACAGCAGGCGACGCAAATGACAGCGCCATCCCAAGGTTGCAGGACCATACAAGATCACCTGTCGAACCCTCATAACATTTGAGGTATCCGTAGTAATTATCTAAATTAAAATCAACCACGTATACGTTCCCATCAGCACATGCAGGGGAAGGTGAACCAAAAAAGAAAAACCCTAAAGAAAAAATGGAGTGAGACCAGTAGAACTGACCTGTTGCCGCGTTCAAACAAAATAAATTACCTGTGTAATACGAATAGATATCTGATGCAATAAAATAGATGTTACCTCCTGAAACTGCAGGAGCAGAAAACCACAGTGCCTCAAAGGATGGCAACGTATATGTCCAGAGCAGAGTACCAGTAAGATCGTAACATTTTACTGACCCTGAATAGCTGTTGAGATCAAGACACCCAAGATAGATTTTATTATCAGCGACAATGGTCGGTGAAAGCACTAGTGATCCCAATGGCTTCTGCCAGATGGTTTCACCTGTACGAGCATCGAGACAATACAGACTGCCATCATAGATAGATTCATTTAAAGTCGTGACATAGATTTTCTCATTGAAAACCGCAGGATCGTTAGGGGTATCCATGGCACGGAACCACAGCTGTTCCCCTGTGACCGCATTAAGACAGTAAATACCTGAGGAACCCTCATGTCGACAGCATGAGAGAATATCACGAGGATCAGGTGGAGACGGAGGGGTAAATATCTTTGATATATTTGGTGGCTCGCCTTGAAAATACCAATTTGTGCTAATGTACAACCGATCACTGTAAATAACAGGAGTCGAATGATAGACACTATCTCCAATTGGATGCTTCCAAGCAAGATGATTCGTATTCGGTGCAACATAGGGAGAACAACCTGTATTCCCAGGGTCATGACGATACATCGGCCAGACGTCTTTTAATCCTAACTGACCGAACGTGTTCTCATTCTGCATCATTGAGTGTTCCACAGCACCTGCTTCTGATGGTATTATCGTTACCGGAAGAATTGTCGCACCTACTAATACCATACTGATGACGAACGCGAATTTTTTTTCCATATCCTTTCGCCCCCAATTCAAAGAGACTGAATCTAATAATATTCTTTTTATTTAAATATTTTTCCTATATTAAATAGATTATACCTTCATAATAAAAAAAACTTAAAAATGTTGCATAAAAAAGAACAACTTACATTTTTAAACTCATACCTCTAACCCCACTGAGCGGACCGAAGAACAACCAAGGAAGCTTCTACAAAGTCGTAATTCTCTTTGCCAACCAACTCATCAACAAAACAACAAACAAAATAAAAAAAAATCACAGAAAAACCATAACACTAAAAACCCAAACCAGTATACCATTCATTGAAATATTTTTACGGGTTAGGCAATGAAATCAATTCTCAAACTCTTCTGTGACCACGGGACGTTCGTCCAACCAGACGCACTGAAATATATTTCCTCAAAACAAAACCCAGATGATTTCGCCTCCGCTCTCATTAAAAACCTCAGAGAATACCCATTGTTCTTAAGCATAGATGTCATAAAAAACATCGAAGACCAAATGCAACAACTCAAAGAAATCCCAGCACCACCAAAAGAGACAATACCCATGCCACTCCCTATCCCATCAGAACCACCACTTGAAAAAACGATAGATAAAGAAGCACAAAAAAAGATACTCTCAAAACTCTACAGCAGCCCGAGTCTTTCCAAACAAATAAGCGATGAAGATGAAGAAGAAGAGCTAGAAACTGATATGAACTTAAAAGACGACACGGAAGAAAAAAAACCGCTCCAACCACTCGAGATAAAAACAGTGAAAGGATGGAAACCCCTTGCCAGAGACTACGAATCAGAAATACACATCATCTCCGACGTCACTGGCAATAGAACCAGTGAGGGAACCACCCAAGACTTCGTAAGTTTATTTCAAGACCGTTACAACGGGATACGCAAGATCCTCTGCAGCCAACGACGAGAAATAACAAAATTCATCCCGATAAATCGTATAAAAAAAACCATGACAGACTTCCAGCTCATCGGCATCGTAAAAAACATAAAAACCACGCACAACGGACATCGAATCATTGAACTAGAAGATGACAGCGGTTCAGCAACCCTCATGGCAATAAAAGGAAACACAGAAATATTTCAGCTCGCCAGCGAAGTGCTTCTTGATGAAGTCATCGGCGTTGTCGGAAAATTCAGTAAAAATGGTGACCTCATCATCATACAAAATATCATTTTCCCTGACATCAAACTCCAACATGAGCGGAAACGAACCGAAGAACCTCTCTGCGCAGCATTCCTCTCCGACATTCACATGGGCAGTAAAATGTTCATGGAACCGGAATGGAACGCGTTCCTCCGCTGGATCAACGGAGACCTGGGAAACCAAAGACAACGGGATGTCGCAAGCAAACTTAAATACCTCGTACTACCAGGAGACCTTGTTGACGGAATCGGCATCTACCCCAACCAAGAAAAAGAACTCTCCATCAGCAACATCTACGAGCAATACCAAGCACTCGCACAGCAGATCTCCTCCATTCCTGAACATATCACGGTGCTCTTACAACCAGGGAACCATGATGCAGTACGACCCGCTGAGCCACAACCCGCCTTTGAAAAAGAAATCCGCGACCTCTTCTCAGGAAAAGAGTTTATTTTTATCGGCAACCCCTGCACTTTTTCCCTTCACGGGGTGGAAATCCTCTCCTACCACGGCCAGAGTCTCTTAGATTTTTCCACAAACATCCAGCAACTGAGTTACAACGAACCAACAGAAGTCATGAAACTTATGCTAAAAAAACGGCATCTCGCACCAACCTACGGCGGGTATACACCGCTAGCCCCTGAACATCAGGATTACATGATCATCAACCAAGTCCCTGATATTTTCGTTACAGGACATGTGCATACCTCATTCATCGATAACTATCGCGGGGTCACTCTCATCAACGCCTCGAGTTGGCAGTCGCAGACCCCGTATCAAAAAATGCTCAATTTCGTTCCCGATTCAGCAAAACTCCCTATCGTTGACCTCAAATCCGGGAACGCTACCGCCATGGATTTCAGTAAAGTCTCCGCACAATAGGAGAGAACAAATCACCATCTTTTTTCTCGATGAATACAAACCTTTAAGTCACTTGCTGCCATGTAGAACTCATTCATTTTCAGAGCATGAGAAATATGGATGGGGAGTTATCCAAAAATATCGCTGCAAGCCCGAGTATGCGCGCGTATTTCGAACAGTTGCAGCACGATATCGACGCGTGCTATACGATTGCGCAGAACGCTCGGAAAACAGGTCATGACCCTGAGCTCAGCGTAGAAATCCCTCAAGCCCTTGATCTTGCTGCACGCGTAGAACAACTTGTGGGACCACCAGGAATAGCCCCGAAAATACGCGAGGCAACAAAACGAATCGGAAACCGAGAGCTCGTTTCCTTAGAAATCGCACGGTCCATTGTTGACCGGAAAAAAAACAAGGACCCTACAGAAAAACTCCTTGATCAGGCGATACGAACGGGACTAGCCATACTCACCGAAGGAGTCCTCGTTGCTCCCCTAGAAGGCATCGCAGAGGTGCGACTCGGGCGGAACAACGACGGAACAAATTATGTTGACTTGTATTTTTCAGGACCGATTCGAAGCGCAGGAGGAACCGGCCAGGCTATGAGTGTGCTGATCGCCGATGTGGTAAGACGGGACCTTGGGATCGGCAGCTACGTTGCAACCCAGGGAGAAATCGAACGATACAAAGAAGAAATACCCTTGTACAAACGCGTGCAACATCTGCAATATCTCCCATCGGTCGATGAAATTGATTTAATAATAAAAAACTGCCCCATATGCATCAATGGCGAAGGAACCGAGGATGAAGAAGTCACCGGGTACCGGGATTTACCACGAGTGGGAACGAACCGGTTGCGAGGAGGAGGGTGTCTGGTTATTGCAGAAGGGCTCTGCCTGAAAGCACCGAAAATCTACAAACATATTAAAAAACTCAAGTTAGAAGGATGGGGGTTCCTAGAGACTTTTGTCAATAAAGAATCAGAACCTACCAAAGAGAACGGGGACATCCCCACAATACCACCCTCCTCTAAATATATCGGTGAAGTCATCGCGGGCAGACCTGTGTTCTCACATCCCTCACGAAAAGGAGGATCCCGTCTTCGCTACGGACGAGCACGTACTGCTGGGCTAGCATCAACCGCGATTAATCCTGCGACCATGTTCTTACTTGATAGCTTCATCACCGTTGGAACCCAGATGAAAACCGAACGACCAGGGAAAGGAACCATTGGGACCCCCTGCGATCAGATAGAAGGCCCTATCGTGCTACTTCAAAACGGCGATCTTCTTCAGATCAACGATGTGAAAGACATCAGGAGTGATGTGAAAAAGATCATTGACCTCGGCGAAATCCTCATCCCCTTTGGAGAGTTCATTGAAAATAACGCGCTGCTCCCTGACTCATCCTATGTGTATGAATGGTGGGTACAAGAGCTCCAACACGTATTACATTGTTTACCAAAAACCTACACCACAAAAGATGTCCATGAGGCAGACCTGGCGCTACAAGAAAAAATCGATGAAGGGTTCGGGCGACATGTTGATATCCATCATCCCAGCGCACAAGACGCATTCGCGATCGCAGAACAGTACCATGTCCCACTTCACCCGGAGTATAACCTCTTCTGGCATGACCTCCCCAAAGAGGATGTTGTACGACTCGCGACGTATATCAAAGAACAAGGAAAACTGATTCTGGAAGAGGAAGGAAAACTTACCCTCCCCAACAACCCAGATATTAAAGAGATCCTCATTGAACTTGGGGCACTGCACAAACAGCGCGAAGGATTACTTATTATTGAGAGATACACCTACCCTTTGATCCGCTGCAGCGGCCTTGATGTGAAGGATGGACAACTCATCAAGACCTCCCGATGGTCACCACCTACAGAAGGGGAAACGACCATCTCATTTGTTACCAGGCTTTCTGGTGTACCCATACGAGCCCGCGCGCCATTCCGCATTGGAACAAGGATGGGACGACCGGAAAAAGCGTCACCACGGAAAATGCGACCACCACCACACGTGCTTTTCCCCTTGGGAAATTACGGGGGAAACCAACGGCTTGTCAAAACCGCTGCGGAAAACGAGCTCATCGAAATCGAAGCTGGGAAACGACATTGCCCGAAATGTGAAACAACAACATTCCATGTCACCTGCTCGTGCGGAGCTCATACCCAAGTCATCGAAGGAAAAATTGAGAAACAAATGATTAACCTTGGCGAGGAGCTCAGTCGCGCACAGCAAAACATCAAGGAACATACTCTCCCGGAGACTATTAAAGGTGTGATGGGAACTATCTCGAAACATAAAACCCCAGAGCCACTTGAGAAAGGAATCTTACGAGCAAAACACAACGTCTACGTGTTCAAGGATGGGACGATCAGGTTTGATATGACGGATGCGCCACTCACCCACTTCAAACCAAAAGAAATCGGAGTACCGTTAAAACGAGTGCGAGAGCTTGGATACACCAAAGATTACCTGGGAGCTGAGCTGGAGAACGAAGAGCAAATCTGTGAACTCAAAGTCCAGGATGTCATTATCTCTACCGCCTGCGCAGACTACTTTATCCAGGTCTCGAAATTCATTGATGATCTGCTTACGAAATTCTATGGCGTTGACCGGTTCTATAAAATTAAAAAACAACTGGACCTCACGGGACATCTTGTGGTTGGACTTGCACCACACACCTCTGCTGGTGCACTAGCAAGGATCATCGGGTTTACCACGGCACAGGTCTGTTACGCACACCCGTTTTACCATGCAACAAAACGCCGAAACGCCGACGGTGACGAAGATGGTCTTATGCTCCTCATGGACGCGTTATTGAATTTTTCCCATTCCTATATACCGGATAAAAGAGGAGGCCGGATGGATTTACCGCTCATCCTCACCACTCGTCTTGATCCCTCCGAGGTGGATAAAGAAGCACATAACCTGGATACCCTCGCACGATACCCGCTTGAGTTCTATGAGGCGACGCTGAAACATGAACATTCCAAGAACATGGAGTCAAAGATGGGACTGGTTGCTTCCCGATTAGGCACCGAGTTACAATTCGAGCAGTTTGGCTTTACCCATGACACCAATGATATCTCCAAGGGACCCAAGGAATCCCTCTACAAAACACTGAAGACGATGATGGAGAAAATGGATGCGCAACTCAGTCTTGCCGCTAAGATACGTGCTGTCGATGAGGCGGATGTGGCGTACAAAGTCATTGAACGGCATTTCTTACCCGATATCCTGGGAAACCTTCGGGCATTCAGTAAACAATCGGTCCGCTGTCCTACCTGTAATATGACGTTCCGTCGGATTCCACTTCAAGG
>Ga0315289_10003291_pt1 | contig 24524 bp, 17 predicted proteins | sample YL17G11_40_MG_FD_203452 | JGI IMG/M metagenome (GOLD analysis project Ga0315289, IMG submission 203452) | Sediment microbial communities from Yellowstone Lake, YNP, Wyoming, USA - YL17G11_40 | ecosystem: Environmental > Aquatic > Freshwater > Lake > Sediment | place: USA: Wyoming | collected...
TTCTCATTGGGATCAATCTCAATGCTGATACGCAATTCGCCGTCGCCTGCCTTATCGGCGGAATCGGCGGCCGATTCATCCTGCAATTCTGCAAGAACCGCGGCTGACGCGCCTGTCTGCGCCGCCATATACTGCACATGAGCAATATGTACCTCCTCATCATACGGCCCGGTTTCCGCGACGTCGTATCCCAGCGCCCGCAACGCTTTGCGCAGGTTCGCCACGTTGATTTTATGCTCCTCGCTGTCGGCGCGGTCCGGATGATCGTCGATCTGCTGCAGCTTATTGTCGTCCGCGCCAAAAAGGAGCATGAACCGCGTGGGCATCTGATTGGGGTCATTCTCGGAGTTCGTATCTTCGCCGGAGATGAAGCCCTTTGCCATTTCCGTCAATCTGCCATAGTCAAGACAGGAGGAGAAGAAGCGCGCGGTTTCGAACCCCTCTTCGCGTTCGACCGCCTCAAGGATTTCCACGATATCGGCAATGGTGAGTTCCGGGGTTTCCTGCTGATGTGCGGCTTTCGATTCGGCAAGGGCGTCGGCAACGACCTTGATCTGGAGGTGCATCTCCTGCGGGGTCATATAGTTTGCCGCGGTCAGGAGCGTGGCCTGCACATCAATGGGAAATGTTTCGGTCCCCCGGATCGGCTGCAATGTGCCTGCTTTCAGCCCCTGTGCTGCTGAGGCCTGGGTCGTGCTGCCGCCACCTCCGCCGCCGGTCCCGATCAGAACGTTCATCGCCCCCATGACAACCGGAGCGGGCGGCCCGACGCAGAGGAAATTGTCCCCCATTGTGGACGCCGGCAGTTTTCCAATCAGCACTGTTGGAACGCCCGGACCAACGCAATTCTTCCCAACATGCGGGATAGGCGGTGTTCCCGGCGTGACCATGGGGCAAAGGTGCATGTCCGCGCCAACACGTATTGCGGGGACTTTGTTTATGAGAACAGTCGGACAGCCGGGACCCATCACGGTGCCGCCATGTCCGGTCAATAATCCGAATTTCTTGGCTGATCCGGGCATAGATCTGCGCTCAACCGGTATAGGTGAAGATACAGCAACAGCCATAAAATAGGATTTTGCGCGATTCCGGGCTGTGATTTTCATCACAGGGGATGCATTTCGGACGCGCCGGCATCGGGCCGGTCCGGTTTGGGGAATTGGGGCATTTGGGCCAGCAGGCGTTCAGCCTCGTCCAGATCGTGATGCGCTCTGGGCACCCAGGATTCCCCCCAGAAGAAATTGCAGCTCGTTTCGGCGCGCAACAGCCGCCAGTGCGCTTCGTCAAGAAGACGCCGCGCTTCGGCATCGGCGGAAAGAGCTGCTTTCCGTTCTTGGAACGCCGCGCTGACCTGCTTTACGCGCGCTAAACCGTCTTTCTGCGCCTGCGATCCGGTCCACTGCAGGAAGCCTTCGCCATGGTGCCAGCCGGTGTTCCATGCGCCGGTATTGACTTTCACGCGTCCGCGCGCGCCGTGGCGGTTGAGATATTCGGTGATGAAGATCGGATGGATATTGCATTCCTGGCTGCGGATTTTTTCCATGAATTCGCGATAGAAACAGTCCCAGAAATTACCTTTACCGTTGGGATTGCGGAACCAGCCGCCGTTGTCGCCGTCGGTGCAGGTGGTGACCAGCGGAACGTAGTCGCACCACTTGGTTCGCTCGTTGACCTCCATGGCGAACCAGCCCCAGTCCATGCCCGATTCCTGGGCGTCCGAAAGGTCGCGGTCGCGCACAACGACGATGATTTCGTCGTCGTTGTACCGGGCGATGTGCGGCCGGTAGCGGATTTCGTCCCAGCGCATGGCGTCAACCGGCTCGATGTGCCTGCTGTCGACCACCACGTAGCGGTAGCCATGGCGCTTGAGCAGCGGGATCATCTCCATGCAGAACCCCATTTCCGGCGGCCAGAAGCCGTCGAAATGCCGGGGAAAGAGATGGCCGGCGATGCCCTGCCAGCGTTTCAGGTGTTCCTCCCGGTCATCCTGCGGGATGAGCGGAAAAACCGGGTGATAATAGCCCGTGCCCAGGATTTCGAAAAGCCGGGTGTTCTGCAGGTGCCATAAAAGGTCGCCGCACTTGACAATACCGTAAACACGATCCTGGAACGACGGGTCACTGAGCGTTTCAAGCAGCGTTCCCGAAAGCGACAGATGCACGCGCGCCGTGTCTTCGTACCCCCACAGCGAGCGCGGCATGCGGTCAATCGCCCAGAGGATCTCCTTTGCCTCCCATTCGTTCGTTGCTAAAAGATGCGCAAGATTGCCGGAGGGCTGGTGGAAGTTGAGGATTAACGCATGGTGAATATGCGAAGGCATCTATATTCCTTTTCGAAGTCGGTGGTCGGAGGTCGGAAAATCAATGCGAAATGATAAATTTTTCAGGATTTTGGATCATGGATCCCATCATTTTTCCTACTGAAGCGCACATTTCAGCAAACTCGGCATATTTTTCCTGAGTGATATATCCACAGGCTAATGAATAATCCAATGAAGTATCGGTTTCGCTATTTTCGCCATCGGAATCAGTCAGCTTGCTGATGAAATGCGCTTCGTAGCGCCGTTTTGCCCAGGCTTCTCGAAGATTCATACATACGGAGCGCGAGGATCGGCGTATTTGGCTGGTTAAGACATATCGTTCTTCCGGTGGAAAGCTTTTACTGATTTCAAAAATTGCCATGGACAATGCAAATGCCTTTTTATAAACATCCAATTCTTTTGCGCTTAAAATTGTCTTTTGCATTTAATCCTTCTTTCGCGTTGATTTGATATATTGATCGCCGCCAGCCGACTTCCAATTACTGACTACCGACCTTGCTCTTCCTTTTCTACCCGACTACCGACCACCGACTTCCGATTTCGTTCTTCTCTACCACTTCATCCTTATCTTAACCCCCCGGTTATGGAGGTGTTCTTTGATCTGGCGGACGGTATGGGTTCCGTAGTGCAGCATGGAGGCGACCAGCGCAGCGTCGGCTTTGCCTTCGGTCAATACGGCATACAGGTGTTCCGGCGTGCCGCCGCCGCCCGAGGCGATGACGGGAATGGTGACGGCTTCGGCGATCGTGCGCGTGAGCGTGAGTTCGTAGCCCTCTTTGGTGCCGTCGGCGTCGATGGAGTTGACCACGAGTTCGCCCGCGCCCAGCTCCTGGCCGCGACGCGCCCACGCGATGGCGTCCATGCCGCGCGGCGTGCGGCCGCCATGGGTGACGATTTCGTATCCGGATGGGATGGCGGATGACGGCGCCGTGCGGCGGACGTCCATGGAGAGCACCACGCACTGGGCGCCGAAGGCTTTGGATGCTTCGGCGATGATCCGGGGATTTTCCACGGCAGCCGTGTTGTAGTTGACTTTTTCGGCGCCGGCCAGCAGGACTTTCTGCGCGTCCTGCACCGTGCGCAGGCCGCCGCCCACGGAAAAGGGGATGAAGACCTGGGCGGCCACGGCGCTTACCACGTCGATCATGATGTTCCGTTTGTCACTTGACGCGGTGATGTCGTAGAACACCAGCTCATCGAGGCCGTCTTCGTAGTATTTGCGCGCCTGCACCACCGGGTCGCCGATGTCCCGGGTGTCTGCGAACCTGACGCTTTTAGCCAGCCTGCCGTCGCGGACGTCAAGACATGAGATAAGGCGTTTGCTCAGCATGGCGCACCGTCCCAGGTTGAAAAGCGTAGAAGGATGGACAACCCCGCACGGCCGCTCTTTTCCGGATGGAATTGCACGGCAAACAGGTTGGCCGCGCCCACGGCCGCCGGGAATACGACCCCGTATTCGCATGTTGCAAAGACGCACGCCGGATCGGCGGGCTGCGGGTAGTAGGAATGCACGAAATAGAATTCATCGCCCCGCGCAATGTCCGCCAACAGCGGGTGGGGCCGCGCGACCGTGACCGCGTTCCAGCCCATATGCGGGATCTTGAGCGCCGGGTCCGGGAGTTGGAAGCGCTTCGTTTCCCCCGGGATAAGGTCCAGACACCGCGTGTCGCCCTCTTCGGAGCGCGAGAGCACGATCTGGCATCCCAGGCAGATGCCAAGGATGGGGACCCCCTTGCCGCAGGCTTCGATGATGGCGGAATCCAGACCGCGTTCGCGCAGAAAGTTCATTGCCGTTGCGGCATGGCCCACGCCGGGAAAAACAATCCGTTCGGCGTTGCGCACGACGTCCGGATCGGGCGAAATGGCGCTTCCGATTCCCAGACCGTCGAGTGCGCGCTTGACGGAGGTGAGGTTGCCGGCATTATAATCGATGATGGTGATCATGGGGTGTTCCTTTATCATGAAAATACCTTCACCGGTAGAATACGGGCAATGCGCGATGCGGTCTGCCTGGGCATAAACGTATTTTTCCAATTCACCATGAATTTCGCGCGGATGGCCCATGGTTTTGTCCGCGTGGTTTTTTGTATTTGGGGGGCCGAAATGAAGCATTATCCCGCGTACCTCTTCGACGCCGACGGCACGCTCATCGACACCGCGGAGCTGATTTACCAGTGTTTCCGGTTTACGTGCAAAAAATTCGCGGACATGGAGATCAGCCGCGAGATGGCGCTCAAATATACCGGACTTCCCCTGCGAAAGCATATGGAGGCCTATCTGGGCCCGCTGGACGATGAAGCGTTCCGCGTGCGCGCGGAGGCGCACATGGATTACCAGATGGCAATTTATCGAGATTATCTCAAGGCGTTTCCCGGCGTGCGGGATGTTCTGGCCGCGCTTAGCAAGCGAGGCGCGCGCATGGCCGTGGTGACCTCGCGCCGCATTCCCACGCTGTCCCTGTTCCTCAAGGAGACCGGACTGTACGGGTTTTTTTCCGTGTTCGTCACGCCCGAATCCACACCGCGCCACAAGCCCGAGCCCGATCCCGCGCTTGAGGCGCTGCGGCTGCTTGGTGTGACGCCGGCGGATGCGCTCTTCGTGGGAGATTCGGAGTGGGATGTGGCGTGCGGAAACGCCGCGGGCATTGACACCGCGATAGTCCCCTGGGCGCCGTCCGACCGGGCCCATTGGCGCGCGGCGCCCACATGCGTCCTTGCCGACATAGCCGATCTATAATGCAGATGAAAACAGAAATATCGCCCGCCACTATTGAATTCTTCGCACGCAAGCGCGATTGCGGGTCATTCCCGCAGGTGCGGGCGTGGCTGACAAAACGTCCGGATTCGGCGCTCTTCTCCGGCCTTGCCGGCAGCGCCGACGCCTGGCTGATCAGCGATCTGTTGCATCTGCTCGAAAGGCCGGTGCTGGTCGTTGCCGACACCTCGCGGCATGCGGAGGTCCTGGCCGAAGAGTGCGCGACGTTTGTTGACGAAGGGAGTATCTCGCTCTTCCCGTCGCGTGATGCCGTTCCGTATAACCTCAAATCGCCGTTCGGCCCTACCGTGGAGGCGCGGTTTCGCGTTCTGTCTCAACTGCTGAATAATCAGCCGCGCGTGTATATCACGACCGCCGCGGCACTGGTGCAGAAACTGCCGCCGGCCAAAACGCTTTTCAATCGCATTATCCATCTGGAGACCGGCCGGGACATCACCATTGCCGACCTCGGCGCCTGGCTGGTGGAAAACGGGTTCCGCAGAGAGACGTCCGTGGCTGATCTCGGAGCGTTTGCCGTGCGCGGCGGCATCGTTGACATTTATCCCTTCATGACCGACCATCCCGTGCGCCTGGAGTTCTGGGGCGATACCATAGAATCGATCCGCGAATTCGACGTATTCACGCAGAAGTCGAAAAGCCGGCTGTCGTCGGTTGATATCTTTCCCATGCGTGAATTCTGCTTTACCGATGCGGCCATCGACGCCGGTATCGCGCGTCTGAACAAGCATGCCCGCGGCAGCATGGCCGCTGCCGCGGACCGGCTGTCGCACCAGTGGAAAACGCTGGGCGATCATGACGGCATCGAATGGTTCCTGCACTGGTTTAAGCCGGACACGGCGTCGGTCCTCGATTATCTTCCCCATGACGCGGTTGTCGTATGGGACGACCTTCTGCCGCTTGAGCGGCGGCTGGAAGAAAATGCGCAGAATTATCTCCGGCATCTTGAACGCGCGCCGGAGCAGATTGCTGCGCTGCTCTCTTCGCCGCAGGAATTGCTGCATAGCCGCACGGTGATTGCCGAGGAGTTGTCATGCTTTGCGCGCGTATATGTTGGCACCGCGGAGGCCGGCGCGGAGCAGCGCTATGAATGCCGGTTTTCGGAGCAGCCCTCGTTTCCGCAGCAGATCGAGCCGTTTGTACGCGATCTGCAGGAACACCATGCGAATGGGTTCGAATGCATCATGCTCTCTCCCAATCTAGGCAGCGCCGAACGTCTGACCGAGCTCCTTGGCGAAAATTGCCCGTTCCTCAAAATGTACATAGGGACATTGTTGCGCGGCTTCATCGAGCGGGAGGGACGGCGCCTGCTGTATACCGAGAGCCAGCTTTTCAACCGGCCTTTGCGGCCCACGCGCCCGCGAAAAGTCAAGGGCGGCATGCCCATCACCGGGTACGACGCCCTGGCGCCGGGCGATTTCGTGGTGCATGTGGATTACGGCATCGCCCGGTTTCTGGGCATCCAGCGGGTCGATGCCGCCGACATGAGACGCGACTGCATGGTGCTGCTCTATCAGGAAAAGGCGAAGCTGTTCGTGCCGGTGGATGATTTCCATAAAGTCCAGAAGTACATCGGCAAGGAGGCCTATGCGCCGCCGCTTTCGCGCCTGGGCACCGCCGCCTGGGAACGGCTCAAGGAGCGGACGCGCGAATCGCTGCGCGAAATGGCCAAAGAGCTCATCGAACTGTATGCAAAGCGCCAATACCTGGAGGGCATCGCTTTTGCTCCGGACACGATGTGGCAGAAAGAGTTCGAAGACGCGTTCGTCTACGACGAAACACCCGACCAGCTCACGGCTATCCGCGATGTCAAGAACGACATGGAGTCCGGCAAACCCATGGACCGGCTGGTCTGCGGCGACGTGGGCTTTGGAAAGACCGAGGTCGCCATGCGCGCCGCATTCAAGGCCGTCATGGACGGGTATCAGGTGGCCGTACTTTCGCCCACCACGATCCTGGCGGTGCAGCACCATGCCACCTTTACGGAACGCATGGCTAATTTTCCCATAAAAATCGCCAGCCTCAGCCGTTTTCTCTCCGCCCGCGAGCAGAAAGAGGTGATTGAAAAAATCGCGCGCAAGGAAATCGATATTGTCATCGGCACGCACCGGATGCTTTCAAAGGACGTTCGGTTCGCCAATCTGGGACTGCTGATCGTCGATGAAGAACAGAAATTCGGCGTGCGGCACAAGGAGCGGCTCAAGCAGCTCAAGTATAAAATCGATGTGCTTTCGCTGACCGCCACACCCATTCCGCGGACGCTGCACATGTCGCTTTTAGGCGCGCGTGACCTGTCGCTCATCAATACGCCGCCGCGCAACCGCCTGCCCGTGGAGACCGTGGTGGCCGAATATCATGACGACCTTGTTAAAAACGCCGTTGAGCGCGAACTCGACCGCGGCGGCCAGATTTACTTTGTGCATAATAGAATTAAAAACCTCGATGTGCTGCGCGACCGTGTCGAACAGCTGGCGCCGCGCGCCCGCGTTGCCGCCGCGCACGGCCAGATGGACGAAGACGAGCTTGAATCGATCATGAACGAATTTATCGCCGGGCGATTCGATGTGCTTGTGTCCACGGTGATCATCGAAAACGGGCTTGATATCGCTAATGTCAACACGATCATCGTAAACCGCGCCGATGCCATGGGTCTTTCGCAATTGTACCAGCTCCGCGGCCGCGTGGGGCGCTCGTCCGCGCAGGCCTACGCCTACCTGCTTACCGCCGAATTTTCGCGTGTCGACGAACAATCGTTGCGCCGGTTGCGCGCGTTGGAGCAGTATACCGAGCTCGGGTCCGGATTTCAGATCGCCATGCGCGATCTGGAGATCCGCGGGGCCGGCAATATCCTGGGCACGCGCCAGCACGGATTTATCGCGGCCGTTGGTTTTGAGCTCTACTGCCGGCTTTTACAGGAGGCGGTGGCCGAAATCAAGGGCGAAAAGCCGGCCGCGGCAAAGAGCGATGTACGCGTGGATGTGCCTGTCGAAGCGGTCATTCCCACCGAGTACGTACCCGACGGGGCTGCGCGCATCAGCCTGTATCAGGAGCTGTCGGCCATCGATGCGCCGCAGGGGATTGCCGAGATGCGGCGGGAGCTGGCCGATCGGTTCGGCCCGCTGCCGTCTTCGGTGCAATCGTTGCTGCTCCTTATGGAGATCAAGACGCTGGCAAGACGGATTGGATGTTCTCATGTCAAGGTCGCCGGCGGCATGCTCATGCTTGGGTTTGAAGGCGACGCCGCGAAAGTCCAGGAGCGCGTGTCCGCGCTTATTACAAGCAGCGAACGGACATTCGAGGTTGCGTATGAAACCCCGATTATGCTGACGACCGGACTGGCGGCGGATGATCGCGCGGGCTGGGCTCAGGAGACCCGCGATATTCTTGAGCGCTGTTCCGCTTCATAGCCGGCCTGAATGCATGGAATTCCAAGGAAAGCATCATGTATTTTCTACGAAGCTATCTTCACTGAAAGGCAGGATGATGCCCATAATCCGCGATAGTGCGGCTATCGCTGTTGTCCTGGGGGCCCTTGGGTGCGCGCCCGCAGACCGCAGCCCGGTCATCGCCCGCGTCGGCAAATCCGCTATAACGGTCAACGATCTCTACGCGAGCATTCCGTCCGAATATCGCGACCGCATCACGCGCGAGCAGAACATCAGCTATGTCAAGCAATGGATCGATGCCGAGCTTTTTTATCAGGAGGCATTGCGGCGCCATATCGACCGGGAACCGGCAATCAGGTCGCGTCTTGATAAAACGAAGCGTGATCTGTTAAGCGCCGAAATGATCGCCCGCCTGTCGCCCGCCAGCGGGGGCATGCAGATTTCCGAAGCCATGATCCAGGAATATTATGAGAAGAGCAAGAACACTTTTGTCCGCGATCGGGACGTGGTGCGCTATATGGAAATCACCGTTGCCGATGCTGCCACGGCGTTTTCGCTCCGCAAAGCCGTGACGCCGGATAATTTTCTGGAGACAGCGGAAAAACATTCACAGACGCCAATCCAGGACCCGCGCTTTGCCCCGTTTGTGCCGGTTGACGAACTCCCCGGCGGTTTGGCGCAGGCCATAACGCAGATCCCTTCGGGAGGCATCTCCGATCCCATCAAGACCGAAGCCGGCTACAGCGTCGTCCGTGTGCTTGATCATCAAAAGGCGGGCGCGGTCATCCCGATCGATGAATTGCGCGAAGAGATCGCCAACCGGCTGGCCACCCAGCTCCAGAGGGCGGCGCTGGACCAGGTTCTTGCTGATTTGCGCAATAAAAACAGCGTTCAATACAACTTTGACCAGGTCCCCGCGGCAGCGCCCGCGGGAAACTGAATAGTCCCGGAGATCCATCGATGATGACCCGAATTTTAAAATCCGCCCTGCTGGCGACATTCGCCGCGGCGACCGTGGCGGGGGCCGGGACCCAGCGGCTCGACGGCATTGTCGCCGTAATCGGCGATTCCGCCATCCTGTTTTCCGAACTGGAGGCGTTCACGCTGTACCAGCTTAACAAGCAGGGCCTCAAGCCCGATTCCATTCGAGTCGACACGCTGCAAAAGGAATTTCTGGACGAATTGATCGACCGCAAGGTATTGCTGGTGCACGCGTCCAAGGACAGCACCGTGCGGATCAAGGATGACGAAGTCGAAGACATGCTCAATCGCCAGGTGCGCGGAATACTCCAGAAAAACAATCTTTCCATGACCGACCTCGAAGCGGAAGTGCAGAAATCCTACGGTATGACCATGGTGCAATTCAAGGCCCAGCTGCGGGCCACCATCCGCGAAAACCTGCTTATCCAGAAAATCCAGCAGCAGTATATTTCCGCCGAGCGGATCTCGCGCAAAGACGTGGAATCGTTTTACGCGATGTATAAAGACAGCCTGCCCACCGCCGGCAAATGCGTACGTCTGTCCAAACTTTCGATCCGGGTCGCGCCGTCCGATTCGGTGCGCCAGAAGGCATACCGGAAAATGCGCACGATCAAGCAGCGTCTTGATAACGGGGAAGATTTCGTGGCACTGGCAAAGCAGTTTTCCGATGATCCGAATGCCGCAAACGGCGGCGACCTCGGCCTGGTGGGCAAGGGGACGCTTGATGAGCTGACCTTTGAACAGAAGGCCTTTTCGCTGGAGCCGGGACAGACCAGCGACATTTTCGAGACGCGTCTCGGTTTTCATATTATCAAGGTTGAAGAGCGCAAAGACCAGATGGTGCATGTACGCCAGATCCTGGCCCTGGTGGCGCCGCGCGAGCAGGAAATCAGGCAGGTGACCGCTGTCCTCGATTCGATACGCTCGCAGGCAACCACGCACGAGCAATTTGCCGCCGCGGTGCAGAAATACTGCACCGACGCCGGCGTCAGGTCGCGCAACGGCGACATCGGCTGGCAATCGGTGTACGACCTTCCGCAGGAGATCCGCGCGCTCATGGATTCGGCCGCAACCGGCACGGTTTCGCCGCCTTTACAGGAGGGCACCGATTACGCGATCTTCCGGCTCGACGGCCGGGTCGACGACCGGCGCTATTCGCTGCAGGACGACTACGATATGCTTGCCGAAAAGGCAAAAGACATCTATGCCCAGAAAAAACTGATCGAGCTGGTCAAAAAGTGGCGCGCGAACGTGTTCGTTGACATAAGGCTGTAGCCGTGGTGTACCAGGCGATCGCCCCGATCTACGACCGGATCATGGCGCATGTCCGCTACGACGAGTGGACCGCGCTCATTACAAAGATCATGGGGAAGTATTGTACCGTGCCGAGGCCTTCGATTTTTGAGCTGGGCGCGGGCACCGGACGGCTGGCGGCCGAATTGATCGGGCAAGGGCTTGACTACACGGGATCCGACGCCAGCTTTGCCATGTGCCGCGAAGCGCGGCGCCGCACAGGCCGCTTCGTGTGCGCCGACGCCCGCAGCCTGCCCATGCGGCGGCGTTTCGATCTGGTGCTGTTTCTTTACGACGGGATCAACTATCTGATGTCGGTGGACGAATACCGTCGCGTGTTCGAGGAGGTGCATGCCCTGTTGCGCGACGGCGGTCTGTTTCTGTTCGATATCACGACACGGGAGAATTCGCAGCGCCATTTCAGCGAATTTATTGACTTTGAAGATTTTGACGCCTATTATTATATACGTCGCAGCTGGTATAGCGACGATGACCGGACCCAGCACAACGAATTCACGGTTTTCAGAAGGACGCGCGAGGACCCTCCCTTGTTCGACAAGCGGCATGAACACCATGTGCAGACGGTGATGCCGGCCGAAACGCTGCGGGACGCGGTCCCGGGCCGTTTGTTTGAAGTGGTGGGTATATGGGACGGTTTTTCGTTTTCAAAGTACCACCGGAGGTCGGAGCGCATTCATTTCCTCCTGCGCAAAAAAACAGGCTGAACAGGCGGGCGAGGGTATGATCCATTTTTCGCATGTCAGTAAAATGTACGACGACCGGTTCGCCGCGCTTTCCAATATTTCGTTTTTTATTGATAAAGGTGAATTCGTGTTCCTCCTCGGCGCCAGCGGCGCAGGCAAAACCACGCTCCTCAAGCATATTTACATGGAAGAAACTCCGTCCAGCGGGCAGGTGTTCGTATGCGGCTGCGATTCCACCGACGTCCGCCGCCGCGACATTCCCTACGTGCGCAGAAAGCTGGGCATTGTCTTCCAGGATTTCCGCCTGCTGCCCGACCGGAATGTGTTCGAAAATGTCGCCTTTGCCATGCGGGTCACCGGCGCGCCCGAACGGGTGGTCAAGCGCAAGGTGTTTGAAGTGCTGGCGCAGACCGGACTCAGTCATAAATGTTTTTATCATCCCGCCCAGCTGTCGGGCGGCGAGCAACAGCGCGTCTGTATCGCCCGGGCGATCGTCAATGATCCGTGGGTGCTTCTGGCCGATGAACCGACCGGCAATCTTGACGTCAAGGTATCGCAGGACATTTTCAATCTGCTGCAGCAGATAAACCGGTGGGGGACCACGGTGGTCATGGCCACCCACGACGTTCATCTCATCCAGCCCTACCCGTACCGCCGCCTTGAGCTCGATAAAGGGCGGCTGGTGGGCGGCGGCGACATCACGGTCAAGCCGAAAGTTTTCAACCTGGCGGCATAAGCCGCGGCAAGGAAGGACCGGGCAATGGTATCATTGCGAAATGGAAAAATCATGCGCGCGTTCTGGTGCGTTGCGGCGCTCCTCGCGTCCTGGACGATCGGCCAGGACCAGCAGCCGTCATCGGAAATGATCAGGATGTATCTCCGGCAGAGCGGCCAGTCGGGCTCCAACAGCCAGATCCAGAAGGCGATGAATGAATACCGGGCCCAGAAGGAAGGGAAGCCGGCGATAGGCGACAGCGCCGCGCAGAAAGCCGCTGAATCAGCAGCCGATAGCACCGACACCACGGGGCTATTGCCCGAAAAGTCGGTGTATCAGAACATTCTTGCGCGCAAATTCGCCGATCCCGATAAAATGATCAATAAGCTTGAGCCCTTCGGCTACAGCTTTTTTGATCGCGCGCGGCCGTCGACTTTTGCGCCAACCGACAAGATGTCGGTGCCATCGTCGTATCCCATCAGTTCCGGCGACGAGATCATCGTAACGCTCTGGGGCCGGATGAACGAGGAATACCGGCTGAAGGTGGACCGCGACGGGAAAGTCGCCATCCCGCATATCGGGCCTGTCAATGTGGCCGGCCAGCCGTTTTCTTCCATGGAAAAGAACATTCTGGACAGGGTGCAGAATATCGAAGGCGTGCAGGCCTCGGTCAGCATGGGCGATCTGCGTTCGATCCAGGTTTTCATTGTCGGCGAAGTACGGTCGCCCGGTCAATACACCGTCAGCGCGCTTTCCAGCGTCACCAATGCATTGTATGCGGCCGGCGGGCCTACGCGCCAGGGATCGCTGCGCATGATCCAGCTCAAACGCAACGGCGCGCTGGTCGCGAACGTCGACTTCTATGATCTGCTGCTCTCCGGCCAGAACAGCTCCGATATCCGGCTCAAGGACGGCGACGTCATCATGGTGCCGGTGGCCCAGAAAATGGCGGCCATCGCGGGCAACGTGCGCCGCAGCGCGCTGTATGAATTAAAGGGAAAAACGACGCTCAAGGAACTCATCAACCTGGCCGGCGGCGTGACGCCGGCCGCATGGGTCAACCGCATCCAGGTGGAGCGCTTCAACGACAACCAGCTCCAGAACGTGCTCGATCTTGAGGCCGGGTCGGCGCAGGACATCCCGCAATTCGAGGTCCAGGACGCCGACATCGTCAAGATATTCCCTATTGTCATGCTGGATGAAAACACGGTCTATCTTTCCGGAAATGTAAAACGGCCGGGAAAATACGAGTACCGCAAGGGCATGAAAGTCTCCGATGTCGTGCCCGATTACGACGCCGTCATGACCGAAACCTACCTCGAATACGCAATTGTCAAACGGCGGCAGCCACCGAGTTTTTTAGACGCCATTCTGCCTTTCAATCTCAAAAGCGCAATCGATGACAAGGCCGGAGCAAGCAATCTGGCGCTTGAGCCGCGGGACGAGATCGTCATTTTCCATCGGGACTTCTTTGAGCCCGACCGCTATGTATCAATCGACGGGGCGGTCAATACGCCCGGGACACAAAAACTTCTGGAAAACATGACCATCCGCGACCTGATCATCCAGGCCGGCGGCCTGCGCGAAGACGCCAGTCCCAACCGCGGCGAGCTGTACCGCCGCGTCACCGAGGGTGAAACCGTGCGCACGCAGGAACTGCAGTTCTGCGTGCAGTGCGCCATGAACAACGAAGCGGAACATAACCTTGCGCTCCAGCGCTTCGACCGCATTTTCATCCGCACGAAAATCGGATGGGAGGAAGAGAAGAAGGTCGTTCTCAAGGGGGAATTCGTTTTTCCCGGGCAGTATGTATTGCTCGAAGGGGAAACCCTGGGCAAGCTTATGGACCGTGCCGGTGGTTTTACAAAAAGCGCCTACCTTGCCGCCTCGGTCCTTACGCGCGAATCGGTGCGCATCCTCGAGAAGCAGCGGCTTGAGGAGTATGCCCGTCAACTGGAAATGGACATCGTGAAGCTGTCGGCCGAAATGTCGGCCAAGGAGAAGAACGCCGAAGCCGAAGCGCTCCTGATACAGCAACGGAGCGTGCTGGATAAAATACGCGCCATCCAGCCTTCGGGCCGCGTGGTCATCGACATGACGCAGCCGGGGAGCTATGCGTCATTCGCGCTCGAAGACCGGGACACGCTCATCATCCCGCGCGAGATGCACACCGTGTCGGTGCTGGGGGAGGTGTTCAATCCGGCGACGTTCCAGCTTGACGAGAGGAAGAATGCGGCGGGCCATTATGTCCAGTTGGCAGGCGGATACAAACAGTATGCGGACGGCCGGAACACGTATGTCATCAAGGCCAATGGGAGCGTAGTGACGCGGAAAATGGCAAATATCAATGGCTACCCGCTGCAACCCGGCGACGCCGTCGTGGTCCCCCAGAAGATCCGGTTCAGCAATAACTTCCGCATGTTCGTGGACACGCTCTCGGCCATCATGAACATGACGACCATCATCGTGCTGATCACCAACCTGATCGTGCAGATGAAGTGACCCGCGACCGCCGGGAAGGCCGGTTTACCGCTGCGTTTCCGGCGGCGGATCATCCCCGGTATCCGGCGTTTCATCCGCCGGCGCGGCGGCGTCCTGCGGTGAAGGCTGTTCCGGTTCGGCCTCGATCGCCCCTTCCGGCGCCGGCGCGCCCACCGACTGAGTGTCGCCGTTCAATTCCTGCTCTTCCTTGCGGCACAGGGCGACGTCGATCACTTCATCGCCTTCGTCAAGAGTGATAAGCTTTACACCCTGCGTGTTGCGGCCGATGATGGGGATTTTATTGACGTCGCTGCGGATGATAATGCCGTTGCGGGTTATGAGCAGCAGATCCGCATCATTCTTGACGCCCTTGATGCCAATGACCATGCCGGTCTTGTCCGTGCATTTAAAGTTGATGATGCCGGACCCGCCGCGATTGGTTTTCCGGTAATCGGCCACCGGCGTCTTTTTGCCATAGCCGCGGCCGGTCACGCTGAGCACCACGTCGGTTCCTTTGGTCACGATCATGCCGATCACTTCGTCGTTGCCGCGCACGGTGATGCCCTTCATGCCGCGCGTATTACGTCCCAGTTCGCGCGTGGCGCTTTCATGGAAACGCACGGCCTGGCCTTCGCGTGTTGCCAGAATGATGTCGTCGTCGCCGCTGGTGAGTTTGCATTCGATGACCTGGTCGTCCTCGTCGAGATTGATGGCATTAAAGCCGTCTTTGCGGATATTGGTATAGGCCGACAGGGGCTGCTTGTTGATAACGCCGCACTTAGTGGCAACAATGATAAAGGCAAACCGCTCGAAGTCCTTGACCGGCACGAATGCGGCGATTTTCTCCTCGGGCCGCAACTCGAGGACGTTGATGATGGGCCGGCCCCGGGCCTGGCGCGGGGCTTCGGGGATGCGATATACCTTGATGCAATAGCAGCGGCCGGCGGTGGTAAAGAAAAGGATTGACGAATGCGCCGAGGCGATGAAAAGTGCGGACACGAAATCGTCCTCTTTGGAATCCATGCCTTTGACGCCGCGGCCGCCGCGGCCCTGGGACCGATAGGTGTCGACCGCGCAGCGCTTGATGTAGCCGGTATGGCTCATGGTGATGACCATGTCTTCATCGGCGATCATGTCTTCGATTTCAACATCGCCTTCCGCGTCGATGATTTCCGTTTTCCGTTTGTCGCCGAACCGCTGTTTGATATCGGCCAGCTCATCCTTGATGAGCTGCATGCGCTTTTCCGTGCTGGCCAAAAGTTCTGTGAGGCGCGCGATGAGCGCCTGCAACTCGCGGTATTCCGCTTCGATCTTATCGCGCTCAAGGCCCGTAAGCCGCTGCAAACGCATTTCAAGGATCGCCTGGGCCTGGGCGTCGCTGAAGGAGAATCGCGCCTTCAGGCGGCTGTGCGCCTCATCGGGGGACGGCGCGGCCTTGATCAGCGCGACGATTTCGTCGATGTGGTCGATGGCGATGCGCAGACCTTCCAGAATGTGCGCGCGATCGCGGGCCTTTGCAAGCTCGAACTCGGCGCGCCTGGTGACCACTTCGAAGCGGTGCTTGACAAACAGGTCGATCAGTTCGCGCAGGCTGAGCAGCCGCGGACGCATATCGACCAGGGCCAGATTGATGATACCGAAGGTCGACTGCAAAGGCGTGAATTTATACAGCTGGTTCAGGATGATTTCCGAAAAGCTGTCCTTTTTAATGCCCACGACAATGCGCAGGCCCGAACGGTCGGATTCATCGCGGAGAAAAGAGATGCCTTCGATGACCTTTTCGCGCACCAGCTCGCCCATTTTTTCCAGGAGCGCCGATTTATTAAGCATGAACGGAATTTCGGTGAAGACGATCTGCTCGCGTTCACCCTCTTTTTCAACGGACGCCCTGGCGCGTATGATGATTTTTCCTTTGCCGGTTTTATAGGCTTCCACGATGCCGGCGCGGCCATAAATGACGGCGCCGGTCGGAAAGTCCGGACCGGGTATGATGGCAAGCAGTCCCGGCAGGTCGATGGCGGGATTATCGATCGTGGCGATAATCGCATCGATCACTTCTCCCAGATTGTGCGGCGCCATGTTGGTGGCCATGCCGACCGCGATGCCGGTGCTGCCATTGACAAGAAGGAACGGGAGCTTTGCGGGCAGCACCATGGGTTCGGTGGTGGAATCGTCGTAGTTGGGGCCGAAGCCGACGGTTTCCTTGTCGATGTCCGCAAGCATCTCTTCGGCCATTTCGGTCATGCGGCATTCGGTGTATCGCATGGCCGCGGGCGGATCGCCGTCAATGGATCCGAAGTTGCCCTGACCCTCCACCATGCGATAGCGCAGCGAAAAATCCTGGGCCAGACGCACGAGCGCGTCGTAGACCGGCATGTCGCCGTGGGGATGGTATTTTCCGATCACGTCGCCCACCACGCGCGCGCATTTCTTGGGCGCGCGGTTGTGGACCAGGCCCAGGTCGTGCATGCCATACAGCACGCGGCGGTGCACCGGCTTCAGCCCGTCGCGCACGTCCGGCAGGGCGCGCGCGGTGATCATGCTCATGGAATAAGCGAGATACGATTTCTGCATCTCGTCTTCGATGAAGACGGGAAGGATTTTTCCATTCTCCATTAGCAGGCACTCCTTGGGGTTGTCGCGGAAGCAGGCGCAGGAACAGGCAGCGGCGATTCCGAAAGCCTAAGGCGCGCCGATTCGGCGGTCGCGTCAAAATCAAGCGGCGTAATGGTGGCCCATCCATTCAGAAGCGCGCGCGAGTCATAGAGGTCACCAGGCTCAAGGTCCGATTTTTCGCCGTAGATCTGAAAACGTTCCGCGCCGTTTGCATCGGGGATCTGCCGGTAACGGTCGTCGAACCAGGCCAGGCTCTGACGTGTGGCCAGAAGACCCTTGCATGCTTCGGGTGCGCACGATGGAAAATTGACATTAAAAAATATCCTGTTTTCCGTTTCAAAAGGACGGCGCGCATGCTGCTTGAGCAGATGCGCCAGGATGTCCGCCGCCCATCGCGAATAGCCCGCAAGCAGGGCGGTGTTGTCGCCGCTCATCGAAAAGGCGAAGCTGGGAATGCGCCAGAAGGCGCCTTCGCGCGCGGCCGCCACGGTCCCGGAATAATAGCCCGAAATGCCGGAATTTTCGCCCACGTTCATTCCCGACACCACGACGTCCGGCCGGCGGCCGAGAAGCCGGCTTATGGCGAGTTTGATGCAATCGGAAGGCGTGCCGCGCACGCGAAATCCGGGCAGGGAGCCGTTTTCCGCGGCGTGCCGGCAAACCGATATGGGGTCGAGTGAAAAAGCATGGCTGATGCCGCTCTGGTCGTGGTCCGGCGCCGCGATCGTTACATCAAAGCGCGGCGCAAGGGCCGTATACAGTGCCTTGATGCCCGCGGCGTCGAAGCCGTCGTCGTTGGTGAGCAGAATGTGCGCTCGGGATGCCGGGTCGGTCATGGAATATCAAATGTCAAGGTTTTTCACTTTTTCGGCGTTGTCTTCGATGAATTTGCGCCGCGGCTCGACCTCTTCGCCCATGAGCATCGTGAAGATCCGGTCCGCCTCCACACTGTCTTCGAGCTTGACCGAAAGAAGCGTGCGTGAATCCGGGTTCATGGTGGTAACAGCGAGCTGATCGGGGTTCATTTCGCCCAGTCCTTTATAGCGCTGGATCGTGACGTTTTTACGCGACGACTGCCATTCGATCGCAAGGCGCTCCTTGTCTTCGTCCGAAAAGATATACTGCTCCTCCTTGCCCGCCTTGATGCGGTACAGCGGCGGCTGGGCGATATAGACATGTCCGCTTTCGATAAGACCGGGCATGTGGCGGAACAGGAATGTGAGCAGCAGCGTGCGGATATGCGATCCGTCCACGTCGGCGTCGGTCATGATGATGATCTTATGGTAGCGCAGCTTGCTGATGTCGAAAGCGTCTTCGTCGTCGGTAGTGCCGAAGCCGGTGCCGAACGCCTGGATCATGGCCAGGATTTCCTCGTGCGACAGGACCTTGTCGATGCGAGCCTTTTCAACGTTCAGGATTTTTCCTTTCAGCGGCAAAATAGCCTGAAAGGTGCGGTCCCTGCCCATCTTTGCGCTGCCGCCGGCGCTTTCGCCCTCAACCAGGAAGATCTCGCATTTTGCGGGGTCGCGTTCGCTGCAGTCATGCAGTTTGCCCGGCAGGCCTCCGCCGTCCAATATGCTTTTACGCCGCGCCAGCTGGCGCGCCTTGCGCGCCGCCTCGCGGGCAATGGCCGAATTGACGCATTTATCCACGATCTTGCGGCCTATCGCGGGGTTCTCTTCCAGAAACGTCGACAGACCGTCGCTGACCGCCGATTCGATGATGCCCAGGACCTCGGAATTGCCCAGACGGTGCTTGGTCTGGCCCTCGAATTGCGGGTTCGGCAGCTTGACACTTACCACCGCGGTCAGCCCTTCGCGCAGGTCTTCCCCCTTGAGCTCGATCTTGTTGTTTTTCATCAGGTTGCTGTGTTCGATGTAGCTGATGATGCTGCGCGTAAGGCCGCGTTTGAATCCCGACAGGTGCGTGCCGCCGTCGATCGTGTTGATGTTGTTGGCAAAGGAGAAGATGTTTTCGATGTACTGGTCATTGTACTGCATGGAGACTTCGACTTCGATAGGGCCGGCCGACTGCTGGAAGTAAATAGGCTCGGGATGCAGGGGCGTCTTGTTTTCATCAAGGTATTTAATAAACGATATCAGCCCGCCCGGATAGCAGAATTCATGCTTCTTGCCGCCCTGCCGCTCATCGGCGATATTGATATGGATGCCCTTGTTGAGAAACGCCAGCTCGCGCAGGCGCTTGCTCAGGACATCAAAGCTGAATTCCGTGGTTTCGAAGATCGCGGGATCGGGCTTGAACGTTATCTGCGTGCCCTGCTTGTCCGATGGCCCCAGTACCTTGAGTTCGGTGGCGGGCTCACCGTTTTCAAAGCGCATGGAATAATGTTTGCCGTTGCGCCAGACCATGGCCTCGAGCCATACGGAGAGTGCGTTGACGCAGGTCACGCCCACTCCATGCAGACCGCCGGAAACCTTATACGTCCCTTCGTTGAATTTGCCGCCCGAATGCAGCGTGGTCATGATCAGTTGCAGCGCCGGTATGCCGTATTCCTTGTGGATATCAACGGGAATGCCGCGGCCGTTATCAAGGACCGAGACGGTCCCGTCGGCTTTGATAGCCACATCAACCTGCGTACAGTAGCCTGCCAGGGCCTCATCTATGGAGTTGTCAACCACTTCGTACACCAGATGGTGCAGCCCGTCGGCGCTTGTGCTGCCGATATACATGGCAGGCCGCTTGCGGACCGCTTCCAGGCCTTTCAGCGCTTGTATGCTTTCGGCGCTATAGGCGTTTTCGCTCATGACATTTGTTCCTTATCGGGCATGGTTAATACAGCACGATATCGTGGATGGTGGTGCACGATGTTTTTTCATGGATATGCGACAGGATTTCCTGCTTGAGATAGCTGATTTCATGGCGCCACGCCGCGGAGGCGACACGCACAAAGAGGACACCCGCCTCCGCACTGGTGCATTGCGCGGCCGCGGCCACCCTTTCACCCACGATCTGCGGCCATTGGCGCACGACATCGTATTCGCGGCATATGGCGAGATATCCCCGTTCGGCCAGCACGGCATCGATGATGGAGCCTATTTTTTCGGGCCTGCGAAGTGCGTTCATGCGGCCGAAATCGTCCCCTCCCGGATGCTGTAGCGCGGCATACCGTCCGAAAGCGGCATGCGCAACGACGGCGAAGCGAAAAATATCTGCCCTTTGCCTGCCAGCAAAGATCCGATGCGTGCGCTTCGCTCCTCGTCAAGTTCGGCGAACGCGTCATCCACCAGCAGGATAATCGACCCGCCTTTGTTCCGGTCGAGATAGCCCGCCGACGCGCACCGCAGCGAAAGCGCCACCGACCGCATCTGTCCCTGCGAACCAAAGCTGCGCGCCGGTCTTTCATTGATGGTGACGGTCAGGTCGTCCCGCTGCGGCCCCACCGAGGATACGCCCGTTTCCGCATCACGTTTCCGGGCCTTTTCAAGCATGATTAAAAATACATTTTTCCATTCGTTTTCGGAAGCGTTTTCGAGGGAAAATGAGGGCGAATAGGTAACGCGTACCGCATCGGAAAATCCGCTGATTGCGGCGCCGTATTCGGTCAGAAAAGGCGCCAGCACGGCGATCGCGTTGTGCCGCGCCGCCATGACCGCAACGCCGTGTTCGGCCATGCTTTCTTCGTATATGTCAATTTGCAGCGGGTCGCCGGCCGCTGCCAGCAGGTGCCCGCGGTTCCGCGCGGCGGCGCGGTAGCGGACCAGGTGGTCGAGGTAGCCGGAAACGGTCTGGCAGAGCAGCATGTCCATAAAACGGCGGCGCTCCGCGGGCGGGCCGTCGATAAGGGAATGGTCCTCGGGCCCCAGCGAAATTACCGGCGCCCGGCCGAACCATGCCGAAAGGCCCGGCGCCGGCTGATCATTTACTTTTAAGACAAATTGCCGCTCGCGGTCGAATCCGATGAACACGCGCACCGGCCCGGACGGGTCATGGCCGGCGAAAGTCCCGGCCGCCGTCGCGGTGTTTGCGCCAAAGGCGATCATATCGGGGCGCGCGGCATGGCGCTGCGAACGCCCGGTGCACAGCAGATGGACGGCCTCCAGAAGATTGCTTTTGCCGGCGCCGTTCGGGCCGATAAACGCCGCGCCGCATGCCGGGAAATCGAGCGACAGCCCGGGGTAATTGCGAAATTGGGAAAGCGTTATGCTGGTGAGGCGCATGGGAATGAAACCGATTTACATAAAGAGTATTCCCACGGCAAAGCCGCGCGGAACCTATCGCATTTGCCGGTCGATCAGGACGATCAGCATCGGATTGGCGCCGCCGTCGGCCCGGGGCAGCGCCAGAGAATCCACCAGGAATTTCCGGCGGTCTATGGCAATGGGCGCACCGCCGGATATCTCCATCCCGCAGGCGGCGATGGCCGCGGCGCCACGGCGCAGCAGCAGACGCGACCGGCCGCCGGGCCACAGGGAACGGCAGAATGCCTGGTCGGCCGCTATGCCGCCGATGCATTGCAGCGCTGTCCCTTCGATGGAAAATCGAAACCGCGCCGCGAGAAGCAGGACACTGTCTCCGGCGCCGTTTGGGCACAGGGCGAATGCCGACGCCGAATCGGGTGCTGCCGCCGAAAGCCATGAACGGTTGCCCGCGGCCGCCGGAAAATGTCCGGAGGACAGCACGATTCCCGATGAATCGGTGATCTCCAGAAACGCAAGCCCCATCGGACCGATATACCGCCCTGCGATTCCGGTGATCGCCCGGGCGGACCGGTCGTTTTCCACCAGAAGTTTCAGGGCGAATTCCTGGTCGGCGGCAATACTGCGGGCAAGCTCCCTGAGGTCCGCCACGAGGCGTTGTTGCCTTATGTTAAGTTGCCGCCCGACGGCCGCAACGGCCGCATCGCGCAACGCCAGCCCGGATTGTACGCCCGCAAAGGCGCAGCGCCACCAGCCGATGCCGCCGGCAATGCCGGCGGCAAGGACCGCCGCGATAGCGCATGAAGCAACTTTCATGGGGCGCGGCTTCCATTGGCGATTTTGGGATCGATCTGCCTGATGCCGTCGAAAATGTATTGGATGGCCGAGATTCCGGTGCATACTGCTGCTGCGCCTAATAGCCAGGGCATTGCCCGTTGCGGAAATCCGATCAGTATCCAGGCGATGACGGTCATCTGGAAAAATGTCGCTGCTTTTCCCGAAATGCGCGGCCGGATCATGACATCGCCTGCCATATAGTAAATAATAATGGCGCCGACAACCAGCACGACGTCGCGGCTGATCACCAGAATAACGAACCACACCGGCAGGTGGGCCTCAAATCCGGCGGACGGCCGCGAAAGCAGGACTAGCCCCGAGAGCAAAAGCGCCTTATCGGCCAGCGGATCCAGGATACTGCCCAGACGCGTGATTTCATGGCGCACCCGCGCCAGATACCCATCGACGGCATCGGAAAGGAAGGTAAAAAGATAGCAAATCGTGGCGGCCCAGCGGAAAATTTCATTGGGGTGCCCGGTTTTTCCGCTGTTGCCGTAGTACATCAGCAGCAGGATGAAAAAGGGTATCGACAGGATCCTGATGACGGTGATTCGATTTGCTAATGTCAACGGCAGGGGCTGTTTGCTCATTGGTAGAAAAATACAATCCGCCGGCAAGTGGTATCATAGAGGAATGGTGATGTATTTTACCTTCTTTCATACCGGACCGGTCTTTAACCGTAAGGGGTTTTTCATGGTAGGAAAACGCGCCTTTTCCCAGTCCCGCAATTCCCGCGAAGCCGAGTCGCCGTGGCATATCTACTTTAAAGGCATGGCCATGGAGGACATCCAGCGAGGGTTTTTAAACAATCTCGAATACAACATAGCCAAGGACGAATACACCTTCACCCCGCACGACCAGTACCTGAGCCTTGCCTATACCGTTCGCGAGCGGCTTATCGAGCGGTGGATCATCACCCAGCAGCAGTATCATCACCAGAACGTCAAACGCATTTATTATCTCTCCTTCGAGTTTCTGCTGGGACGGCTTCTTGCCGATACGGTCCTCAACCTCGGCTTGCGCGATCAGTGCGCAAAGGCGATGGAAACCCTCGGCCTGGATTATGAGTTCATCCGCGACCAGGAACCCGACGCCGGCCTGGGCAACGGCGGTCTGGGCAGACTGGCGGCCTGTTTTCTGGACTCCATGGCGACCCAGCAGCTGCCGGCCATCGGCTATGGCATCCGCTACGAATTCGGTATCTTCAAGCAGCAGCTCATCAACGGCCATCAGCATGAGGTTCCGGAGGAATGGCTGCGGTTCGGCAATCCCTGGGAAATCGAGCGTCCGGAATACCGCCTCGACATTAAATACTACGGCAAAGTCAACCACACCGGCACCAATCTGCGCTTGGCCTCGGAATGGGTCGACGCCGAAGTGGTGCTGGCCATTCCGTTTGATACGCCCATCGCCGGATTCGGCAATAATACGGTCAATACGCTGCGCCTCTGGTCGGCGCGGTCGGCGGCCGAGTTCAAGTTCGATTTTTTCAACAGCGGCGACTATGTGGGCGCCTGCTATAATAAATTGACAAGCGAAAATATATCCAAGGTGCTCTATCCCAACGACAACAACTATTCGGGCCGCGAGCTGCGGCTCAAGCAGCAGCATTTCTTCACCTCCGCCTCGCTCAAGGACATTATCCGCCGCTACCAGCGCCACAACGAATCGTTTGACGATTTCCCAAGCAAGGTTGCCATCCAGCTCAACGATACGCATCCGGCCATCGCCATCGTGGAACTGCTGCGGAGGCTGGTTGACAAGCACGGAGTGCCGTGGGAAAAAGCGTGGAACATCGTGCGCCGGACCTTTGCCTACACCAACCACACGCTCATGCCCGAGGCGCTCGAAAAATGGCCTGTCAGCCTGCTTGCGAAGCTGTTGCCGCGCCATTTGGAGGTCATTTTCGAACTCAATAAAGATCTGATGGACGAAGTATCGCGCCGCTGGCCCGGCGATTTCGAGCGGATGCGCCGTATGTCTATTATCGAGGAAGGGCCTGAGCAGCAGGTGCGCATGGCCCATCTGGCGATCTTCGGCAGCCATGCCGTCAACGGCGTTGCCGAACTCCATACCAATCTTCTTAAAAACGGTCTGATGCGCGATTTCTACGAGCTGTATCCAGAAAAATTCACTAATAAAACCAATGGCATCACCCCGCGGCGGTGGCTGTATAAAGCGAACCCGTCGCTATCAGGCCTGATCACCAAAACCATCGGCGACACCTGGGTGCGCGATCTTTCGCAGCTTAAAAAACTCATT
>Ga0315289_10003292_pt1 | contig 24523 bp, 24 predicted proteins | sample YL17G11_40_MG_FD_203452 | JGI IMG/M metagenome (GOLD analysis project Ga0315289, IMG submission 203452) | Sediment microbial communities from Yellowstone Lake, YNP, Wyoming, USA - YL17G11_40 | ecosystem: Environmental > Aquatic > Freshwater > Lake > Sediment | place: USA: Wyoming | collected...
GCCGAGATGTTTTTGGACGGATGGAATTGGTTTTTGAACGAATTTTGTTGCAATGGCAGAAAGATTTTATAGTTTCGAAGATAGCTGTTTGAAAAAGAAATTTATGCGACTTTTTCAACAGCCCCGCTGTCCCCGGTTATTCACGCTCCATTTGTATTAAGAAACGCCGTTTTTAGACCATCACCAACCTAATAACTCTTTCTTAAAGTTCTATACATGCCCACGTCCACTAGCGTTTTAAGTAGCAAGAAAAGGGATATTGAGAATCTTCCAGTAAACTCCAGCTTGCTCACACTTGAAAGAATACCAGCACCCATAATCGTGATATGTATCGGAATTATTCGCATAAAAGCGAAACCCATAGGGTCGCCAATTTGTGGTTTCTTTGCTCTGTAGTAACGTTCTTTTCTATATACAAATGAATAAAGCTGGTCGAAAAAGAAGACCCCTCCTGCAAAGAGAATAGGTGTTTCATAGCCTGGTTCTGTGATTCTTGCAAGGAAACCTGCATATGCGAGATGAAAGATGCCAAAAAAGAAGCCAAAGAATAATATTGCGAAGATTTTCGTGAAGAGATTTGGTGGGAAAACACGTTCACCGAGTATGAAATGTTTCGTACAAAATTCTTTCAACGCCAATATATTGATAATGGCCCAAAAACCAATGCCCATACTCTGAATCCAATACACCCATATCATAATGGCCAAGGGCCACTTTTCTGCCACTGCCCAAATTGCCGTTAGCAGATTGCAGAATATCAGGCTTCTAACGGATGCATCCGAATAGATTCTTTGCCTGCTTTCAACAATGTTAGATGCTTGCTCCAAGCTAGTCTTCCCTTTATCTTGACTGCCTTACGACCGTGTTTAATTCAACAACTTGCCAGTTCAATCTGCCTCAAATAATGCTTACTTTGTCACAGGTCAAAGTGGCTAAAAGCCACATTTGTATTAAGAAACCCCGTTTTTAGGCCAAAAAACCAAACTTTCTGTCTTTTCTGCTCCGAACGGCAGGTCGCCTGCCGATTCGTCGAGGGCTTCTTGATCAGATTTCACCGGAAGAATGAGTTGTCATTAATTTCCGATTAAAGTTATAGGCTTCCATGTCCTACCTTGTCTATCGTATTCCCATTCACCCTCGAAGAAATATTTCCTGTTGCTGGAGATTTCTTTATAATCTATTCTTGCTTTTCTTAATAATTGTACTTCTAGATTGCCTATTGCTGGCTTTAAATCACAGTCTATTGTATATGTTACTTGATTTGTTTTTGGGTCAAGGGGATAAATCAATTGTTTTGACTCAAGGGTTTCAGTTTTTAATATTTCAGAGGTTTCCTGGCCGCTAGCATCTTTTTTGACGGCAATATAGGTATATTCTTCTTTAACTATTTCCGCAGGTGTGTTTATGCACAATTTCATAAGCGTATTTATGTCAGTAATTATCTTATTATTCTCTAAATAAGCAAAGGTTTGTGCACAGACATAAGGTCTATGCGAAGCAATGACATCTTTTTTTGTCACATACATTGAGCACATAGCAACAACGACAGCTGCAACAGCAACAAATATGGGTGCCCATTCCAATAAGAATGGTGCTACTTTTGGCCAATTTTCGACAATTACTTTTACTGGTTCCATTTTATCAACCTAACAATGTTTATACAGTCCTTATAAAACGGGAAACACAAACTGTTTCTGCCTGCATAAGAAGTTGCCGTATTTTCTTGTTCATTCGTCTAACTGCCCCATTCGACTACGCTCAGGGCAAGCTTAAAATAAACGACCTTACCCGCCTTTTTGCCCGCAGTTTCACGTTTTGCCATTTTCTGCCTCCGGTTCTCTCTTCAGCTAAAATCACATTATGGATATTCTAATCTATAAAAGAGGGACAAGCAATCTGATTCTATTTAGAATAGAACCCCGCCGCGCGGGGGCTTAAGTTTTGCAGGTTGACTCCGGCCTTGTAAATATAGATGGGAGTTTGTAGTATAATGGCGATTTTGTATGATATGGAGTTCGACAAATGGAAGACAAATTAGTCGGTATAATAGGCGGGACGGGGCTGGGCGAAGCCCTGGCGAAACGAATAACCAATGCCAAATCGTGCGATGTCAAGACGCCTTTCGGTGAGCCCAGCGATGCCATATTAGTCGGCAAAATAGGCCCAAATAAGATTGCATTTCTCAATCGGCACGGCGAGGGTCATAAACTTTCACCGAGTGATGTTCCTTATGCGGCCAATATTTTTGCGTTAAAGAAGCTCGGAGTCCACGCAATAATAAGCAGCGGTGCGGTCGGGTCGCTGCGAGAAGAAATTCAGCCGGGGGATTTGGTTATCGTTGACCAGTTTATCGACAAGACATTCAAACGACAAGGGACATTCTTTGCCGGTTATGGGGCGGTGCACTGCGAAATGGCTGAGCCGACGTGCGGGCGGCTGCGAAAAGCGATTTGCAGTGCGGCAAAGAAGCTCAACATAAAAACTCATCCGAAGGGGACTTATGTATGTATGGAAGGGCCGCAATTTTCGACGCGGGCCGAATCGCTTATGCACCAAAGATGGGGCGGCGACCTTATTGGTATGACGGCTATGCCGGAAGCAAAACTGGCAAGAGAGGCACAAATCTGCTACGCACTGATTGCGCTGCCGAGCGATTATGACTGCTGGCGGGCCCATAAAAGCGGGGCGGACAGGCAGACGCTGCTGAAAGAAATCATTGCAAATCTGCAGACGGCAACGAATAATTGCCTTGAACTTATAAAGGCGGTCCTGAAAAGCGACAGCGAGCTTGTCCCGCCCCTTGGAGGGGCGGGGCTTGTCTGCGAGGAGTGTGCGTGCAGAAAGAGTCTTGAGCTTGCTGTCTGGACTGAGCAAAGGCGAATTAAACCGGCTGATAAAAAGAAGCTGGGAGCGATATTTGAGTAGGCCCGGGTCTTGACAGTGGGTCGATTAGCTATATAGTAGGGGAAAATTTATCGAACCGGCAAGAGACTGATTTTGAGAGGACAAGAAAAATGAAAACAATAGCCAAGATGACATTTGTTCTGGCAATCGGTATTTTTGTGCTTATTGCTGCAGGATGTGAAGAAGAGATGTCGGCCGTAAGAAAAAGCAGACTCGTTGTTCTTGAAAACGAGAAGATAAAAAAAGAATTAGAAAGCTGTCAGAAGGAAAACCAACAGCAAAAAGAGCTGCTTGATAAAGAATTCGAAAAGAAAGAAAATGACCTTGACAATAAAATCGAGAAACAAAAAAAGCTGCTCGAAAAAGAATTCGAAAAGAAAGAAAATGACCTTGAGAATAAAATCGAGAAACAAAAAGAGCTGCTTGATGGTTGCCTGAAGACAAAAGGGCTTCTTGAAGAGAAAACGTCAAAAGAGCTTCAGGGGCAGTTGGATAGTATTTTGAAAGACGTCGTGGGAGAAAACACCAGACTGCGTCAGGAGAATGAGGGCCTTAAAGCTGAAATAGAGCAGCTCAAAGCAGAAAAAGATAAATAAGCGGCATACTTTCGCAATCGGCGGTCAGCGGGGGCCGGTGCATACTTTTTGAACGGCTTCTGTGCAGTCGGGCAATTTTTCACCGGGGCAGCGTTTTTGCATAGCTGCTGCAACAAGGCCGACAAACATCGGCTGAGGCCTTAACGGGCGTGATGTAAGACAGGGATGCGCCTGAGTAGCCAAAAAGAATGGATGCGAGGGAATTTCGAGAATTTGCATAATCGGTTGATTTGGGGCTTTCCCGGAAAATACCAAACCCGCTTTTTCCAATTGCTCAATGTATCGCGGGTCAACTTCGTAACGATGTCTGAAACGCATTCTGACGGAATGCGCCTTTCCGAAAAGTTTCCAGGCGAGTGTCTGGGGTTTTAGCTCTATATCTTTGCCGCCGAGGCGCATATTTCCGCCGAGACCTTCAATTTTTTTCTGTTCTGGCAGTATGTCAATTACGGGGTCGGGACAGTCAGGTTCGAGTTCGGCGCTGTTGGCTTTTGTCAGGCCGCAGACGCTGCGGGCAAATTCCACGACAGCCATCTGGAAGCCGAAGCATAGTCCCAGGTAAGGCAGATTGTTTTCTCTTGCGTATTTTATACAGGCGATTTTGCCTTCTGTGCCGCGAGTGCCGAAGCCGCCCGGGACAATAATAGCGTCAACGTCGCGGAGATGGTCGGCGACGTTCTGGTCGGTAATACCGGTTGTTTCAATCCATTTTATTGCGGCGTCACAGGATAGTGCGATGCCGGCGTGCTCGAGGGCGTTGATTATAGAGGCGTAACTGTCGCGAACGGCGGTGTATTTGCCCGTGATGCCGATGGTTGTCTTGTAGTTGGCGGCGCCGATTTTGTCGGTGAAATCGCACCACTGCGCCCAGAGCTTTCGCTCGTGGCGAAGATTGATTCTGTCTTCAATTTTGAGCAGTCGCAAAACCTCGAAATCAAGACCTGCATCGCGGAGCATCGAGGGTATCATATAGACACTGGCGGAATCGGGGACACTTATTACCCTTTTCAGGGGGACATTGCTGTATAAGCTTATTTTTTCGCGGACTTTTTCGGTGACGGGATTAGTAGCTCTGCAGGCAATGATGTCGGGCTGAACGCCCGATTGCATAAGCTGCTTGATGCCGAGCTGGGCGGCCTTTGACTTTTGCTCGCCGAGGATTCCCGGCTCGAGTATATAGGTCAGAGCGACAAAGCAGCAGCTATTCGGGCCTTCTTCATAAGCCAGCTCTCGCATTGCCTCGATGTAATAGGCATTTTCGAGGTCGCCGACGGTGCCGCCGATTTCGACAAATACTATGTCGGCATCAGTTTCTGCCGCCAGTTGGCGCAGTCTCAGTTTGACTTCGCCGGTGACGTGAGGAATCATCTGGACGTCTCTGCCGAGGTAGTCGCCGTGGCGTTCCTTGTTCAGGATTGAGCTGAATATCTGGCCGCTGGTTAGAAAGTTATCCCTGGTTAAGTCCTGGTCGAGCATTCTTTCGTAGGTGCCCAAATCCATATCGCACTCCATACCGTCGTCGAGGACGAAGACCTCGCCGTGGCGGAAGGGATTCAGCGTGCCGGAGTCTATGTTGAGATAGCCTTCGAGCTTGATGGGAGCGACTTTGAGGCCCTTATCCTGCATCAGCTTGGCAAGGCAGGAAGAGAATATGCCTTTTCCCAGTCCGCTCATCACAGTACCCAGGACAAAACAATAGCGTGTCTTTCCTTTTTTATAGCCGTCCGGCAGCGGCAGGAAAAATTCGCTGTCGGTTGAAATATCGCTTACCGATGCCAATAAATCTTTATCCTTTGACATAACTTTTTCCTTTTTTGCTGTTTTTATATCTTTTTACGAAGTCGGCGTATTGTTCGGGTGTGTCGATGCCGTCACAGGTGTGTTCGACCTTTCCGACTAAGATGTCAAAACCATACTCAATCGCCCGTAATTGTTCGAGTTTTTCGATTTTCTCAAGCGGCGTTTGCGGCAGCTTCGTAATTTTCAGCAAAAAATCCCTGCGATATGCGTAAATACCAACGTGCCGCAAATACTGCTTCACATCACCTACACCGCCCTTTTCCCTGTCATAAGGAATAACGGCTCTGGAGAAATAAATTGCCCTGCATATTTCGTTGCTCGTCTCTCGTCCCTCGTCCCTCGTCCCTCGTCTCTCGTCTCTCGTAACAATGACTTTAACTATATTGGGGTCGGTAATCTGGTCTTGCCTTTGAAAAGGAGCGGCGAGAGTGGCCATACAATAGTTTTTAGTTTTGAGTTGTGAGCTTTTAGTTTCTATTAGAAGTTGGGCGACATAGTCGATATTGGATGGGTCAATCTCCGGCTCATCGGCCTGTAAATTTACGATTATTTCCGCATCAATGTTTTTAACTGCCTCGGCGATACGGTCGGTGCCGCTTTTGTGGTCGGGTGAGGTCATAATACATTCTGCGCCGAATGATTTGGCGGCTGCGGCGATTCGCTCATCATCGGCTGCGATTATTACCTTGTCGGGCAGCTTGGCCAGACAGGCCTGTTCGTAAACGTGCTGAATCAGGAATTTGCCCGTATCTTTGGCGAGAACTTTACCGGCGAATCTTGTGGAACCGTAACGAGCAGGAATACAAACTAAAACTTTCACCTTGTTTGACCTTCCCGGCAGCAAAGTTTTACAAAAAAAAGCTGCCGGTGCATACTAAGCTATATAAAATCTTTTGTCAAGGCCGCCGGGATTTTCTTGACAACAATCGAAGGATTTGGTTTAATATCAACATTATGAGGCAGATTAACCGCACGAATAACCATAACTGGTGGCGGCCTGTTGGATAACTCCGGCAGGTAAGCGGTGATTTGCTGTTAAAAATTAGGTGGATTTGTTAGACGGCAGCCTGTTGGAGAAACAGGGTGCCGTTTTTTTATTTGTATTTGGAAGGATTTACTGATAAAAAATTACAATTAAGAGGTTCGCATTATGGAAGATTACAGGCAAATAATACTTGACGCCAAACCCGGTCAAATAGTCCCCATTGTCAAACACATCGAGATGGCCGAGCCGGTGGATTTTTTTGCGAAGGTAAGCAATTACGGGCGAGCTAAGAACTGCTGCCTGCTGGAAGCAAGCGACTACCTGGCGGAAAATGCGATGAGCTTCGGAACGGCAAGGCCGGCGCTTTATCTTACCGGCACCGGCAATGAGTTTACAATCAAAGCTCTGACCAAAACAGGCAAGCGAATAATCAAGTATTTGTCTGGTGATAAAGAAAGATTTTCTTTTTGTGAATCGGTCGATTTCGGTCCGGAGGAAATTACCGGCCGAATTAGACAGAATAAGAGAATCGTGGATGAAGAATCGCGGCTGCAAAGCACAAATCAGATGGACGTAGTGCGGGCGGTGGCGTTTGCGTTCCGGCTGGCGAGCAAACCATTCCGGGTGACCTGCGGACTGCTTGGAGCGATAAGCTACGATTTCATAGACCAGTTCGAGAAGCTGCCGCCGGGCAAAGAAGACCTGTTAGGCAATCCTGATTACGAGCTTTATTTTGCGGACAATATCTTTCTGATGGACCACCAGCAGGGGCAGGGCTATGTGATTGTCAATTGCCTGATAACCGACGGTGACCACGGGGCGGCAATCACCGAGGCGCAGGATTGTTTCGATTACTATGCAAATCTTGCGCGGTTCGATACGCCGAAAGGACAAAGATATACCGGCCCGCTTGCCCCTGCCTCCACAGATACCGACCAGTGCGAATACGAGGAGATAGTAAGACAGGCCAAGCAGCATATTATAGACGGCGACATTTTTCAGGTGGTTTTAAGCAGAACGAAGGTGGAACCCTGCCCTGATGAGCCGCTGGATGTTTATAAACGGCTGAGAAAATTGAATCCTTCGCCGTATATGTTTTATCTTAATACGCCCAATACGATTATGTTGGGTTCCAGCCCGGAGCTTAGTCTGCGGGTCAGCGGAGCAACGGGGCAGCGCAGCGTGGAGATAAGGCCGATAGCCGGCACAAAACCGAGGGGTCGAATCGCGGACAAAATCGACCCTGACACCGATTTTAGATACGAAGCGGAGCTGAAGCTCGACCATAAAGAGCTGGCTGAACATATAATGCTGGTTGATTTGGCGCGGAATGATATTGCGCGAGTGGCAGAGCCGGGCAGCAGGGTCGTCACGGAACTGCTGACGGTAGAAAAATATGCCTCCGTTCAACACCTTGTAAGCAACGTCAGGGGGATTTTGCGGTCTGATTTGGATGCGTTGAGCGCATATCTTGCGACGATGAATATGGGGACGCTTACCGGTGCGCCGAAAATCGAAGCGATGAAACTGATACGTCTTTTCGAGAAGACCAAACGCGGCTACTACGGCGGGGCTGTTTGCTATCTGACTGTGGACGGACACTTCGATAGCTGCATAACAATAAGGAGCTTGCAGGTAAAGGACCATACCGCCTATATTCGGGCAGGCGCCGGCATCGTGCACGATAGCGTGCCAAGAACCGAATTTGAAGAAACCGAGCACAAGGCAAACTCCTGCCTGCGTGCAATTCGCGGAGAATAAGGGACAAGAAACTATGGCAGAAAAGACAAAAAAGGTTTTGTTTATCGATAACTTCGACTCTTTCACATACAACCTGGTTGATGATTTCTGTAAGCGCAATTGTCAGGCGAGGGTTTACCGTTCGGATACCGGACTCGAAGAATTGAAAAAATTAGCCGGTGAATTTGACCCCGACCTGCTCGTGATTTCACCCGGGCCCGGGACGCCGGACACTGCGGGGGTGTCACTTTCAGCCATAGATTATTTCAAGGACAAACTGCCGATATTCGGCGTCTGCCTCGGCCATCAGGCAATCGGGCAGTATTTCGGCGGCAAGGTCGGTCACGCACCCAAACCGATGCACGGCAAACCGTCGAGAATAACGCATAATCAAAAGGGAATCTTTGCAGGAGTCGAAAACCCATTGCAGGCGGGGCGGTATCACAGTCTATGTGTGCTGGAGCTGCCGGACTGTCTGGAACGGACGGCTGAGTTCGAGGGGATTGTGATGGGTATAGAGCATAAGAAGCTCCCGATATTCGGCGTGCAGTTCCATCCGGAAAGTATTCTGACTCCTGCGGGCGGCAGGATTATCGAAAATGTTTTGTCAATTGCAGCAAAAAGAAAGCAGAGATAAGAAGCAGCAATGGCAGCGATAACCGAATTCATTAAGCCCTTGCTCGAAGGGAAGGATTTGGGCATTGAGCAGGCGACGGGCCTGCTGGATGTTATTTTTGAAGGCGGGGTGAGCGAGGCCGAGATTGCGGCGTTTCTTACGGCGATGCGAATCAAAGGAGCGACGTCACAGGAACTGGCGGGACTTGCGAGGTCGCTGCGAAACCACGCTGTGCGGGTAAAGGTCGATGTCGATAATTTAGTCGATACCTGCGGAACGGGCGGGGGAGCGTTTAAGACCTCGAACGTTTCAACGGCGGCGGCAATAGTGGCGGCGGGAGCGGGCATTTATGTTGCCAAGCACGGCAATCGCGGGATAACCAGTAAGTGCGGCTCAGCCGACGTGCTTGAGCAGTTAGGCGTTAAGATAGATGCCGGCGCCGAGACGGTGGCGGAGTGCATAAAAGAGGCGCATATCGGATTTATGTTTGCGCCTAAGTTCCACCCTGCGATGAAATACGTTCAGCCGATACGCAAGAGTCTCGGCTTTAGGACGGTATTTAATATCCTCGGGCCTTTAGCTAATCCTGCCGGCGTAAAAAGGCAGGTATTGGGTGTGGCTGATGAAGGTTTGCTATATCCTATAGCCGAGGCGCTAGGACTACTCGGCTGCGAGTATGCAATGGTGGTTCACAGTAAAGGTCTGGATGAGATAGGGACAGCCGGAGTGACAAAAATACTTGAATTGAAAGACGGTGACATTACCGGCAGCGAGCTGAATCCTGAAGATTTGGGAATCAGGTCGGCCGGTATAGATGAATTGAAGGTGACCGATGCCGGGGCCAGCGCCAGGGTTCTAATGGACATAGTGACAAGGAAAGAGACTGGGCCTCGCAGGGACATTGTTGTTGTAAATGCCGCCGCTGCGATAATCGCAGGACAATTGGCGGACAATTTCGAATCGGCAATTGAAGCGGCAAATGCTTCGGTCGATGACGGCAAGGCGCTGGCTTGTCTGGAAAAACTAACTGAAGTTTCCAATGTGACCCGTGACCCGTGACCCGTGTCACGAGCGACGAGAGACGAGCGACGAATATATGCTGATAGTCAAGGTTAAAATCTGCGGCATTACCAATTATAAAGACGCTGTGGCGGCGATAGATATGGGAGCGGACCTGATTGGCTTTAATTTTTACCGCAAAAGCCCAAGGTATATAAAACCGGCGAAGGCGGCGAAGATAATAAGCAAACTGCCCGGTTTTATTGATGTAGCCGGTGTTTTTGTGAACGAGTCTATTGAGCGTATTGGGGAGACGATGGACCTGTGCCAGTTGAGCTGGGTCCAACTGCACGGCGATGAAGACCCGCAGTTCTGCAGAGAGTTTCTCTCCCATAATGTAAAGGTAATGAAGGCAATCCGCGTAAAGGACCAGAGCGATGTTCGGCGGGCGGAAGATTTTTTTACCGATGCTATTTTGCTGGATGCGTTTGACCCCAAGAAGTATGGCGGCACGGGGATAAGCTTCGACTGGAACATCATAGGCCATATCGGCAAGCGGATATTTTTAGCGGGGGGGATAAATCCAGACAATGCGGCAGAAGCGGTTGAGCTGGGCGTCTATGGAATCGATGTGTGCAGCGGCGTCGAAATCAGGCCCGGCAAAAAAGACCACAGGAAGATGAGAAAGCTGTTTGAAAATATACGACATTTGAGAGCTTAGGGGAGTTTGCGATGAAATATAAAGGCAGATTCGGAGATTACGGCGGCTTCTATGTGCCGGAAGTTCTGATACCGGTACTGGAAGAATTAGAGGATGCATTTTATCGTTTTTATAAGAACGAGCAGTTTGTAGCCGAGCTGGCGGTGTTATCGAGAGATTATGCCGGCAGGCCGAGCCCTCTTTATTATGCTAAAAGATTCAGTGAATATGTCGGTTTTAAGGTGTATCTGAAGCGGGAGGACCTGCTTCACGGAGGCGCACACAAGGTCAATAACACGCTCGGCCAGGGGCTTCTGGCGAAGTATATGGGCAAGACCAAACTCATAGCCGAGACCGGTGCGGGACAGCACGGACTAGCCACGGCAATGACCGGGGCGTTGTTCGGAATGGAGACGAAGATTTTTATGGGGGTGACCGATATCGAAAGACAAAGCGTCAACGTCCACAAGATGAAGCTGTGCGGGGCGGAGGTTGTCCCCATCGAGGGCGGGACGGGGACACTGAAAGACGCCATCAACGACGCCCTTCGATATTGGACGGCCAATGTTGCAGATACGTTTTATCTTTTCGGTTCGGCCTGCGGGCCGCATCCGTATCCGACGATAGTGAAACATTTTCAAAGCTGCATCGGCAAGGAAGCCAGGCAGCAATGTCTGGATAAGATTGGCAGACTGCCGGATATGGTTGTCGCCTGTGTCGGCGGAGGCAGTAACGCAATAGGGATTTTTTCGGGCTTTATAGATGATAAAGATGTTAAGCTAATCGGGGTCGAAGCCGGCGGCAGGAGCCTTGCCGGCGGCAAACACGCAGCGACACTTGTGGCCGGGAGGGTGGGCATCCTCCACGGCGCAAAGTCATACCTGCTGCAGGATGCGGAAGGCCAGGTTTGTGATACCGAATCGGTGAGCGCAGGCCTGGATTACCCGGCTGTCGGGCCGGAGCATTGTTTACTGAAAGATGCCGGAAGGGCACAATATGTCGCAGCGGAAGACGAGGACGTTCTTGATGCGTTTGAACTGTTGAGCAAAAGTGAGGGGATACTGCCGGCGCTGGAAAGCTCCCATGCACTGGCGTATCTTTGCAGTCAAAAAGGAAAGTTAAAGAAAGAGACGATTGCGGTGGTAAATCTTTCCGGCCGGGGCGACAAGGACGTCGGCATCGTTGAAAAACATCGACCTTTAGAAGAGGCACACGACCGATGAAAACATATAAGCAGGTTTTTTCAGAACTGAATAGGGCGGCGTTAATACCATTTTTCGTAGTCGGTGACCCCGATTACCAGATGAGTCTTGCGATTGTAAAGACGGCTGTCGATGCGGGGGCGGACATTTTAGAGCTTGGCGTTCCATTTTCCGACCCGATAGCCGACGGGCCGACCATACAGAAAGCGGACATTCGGGCTCTAAAAAGCGGGATGACCGTGCGCAAGGCGCTGCAGTTCGTGCGGGAGATTAAGCAATACAGGGACATTCCAATCGGTTTGCTAATGTATTACAACCTCGTTTACCAGTATGGAACGGAAAAATTTTTCAGGGACTTCCATCGGGCGGGCATTAACAGCGTGCTGATTGCCGATTTGAGCATTGATGATGCGGATGAGATTGCCGCACCTGCCGCTGCCGCCGGGGTTGATACTGTTTTTATGGTGACGCCGAATACCGACACAGAAAGAATGAAGCTGATTGCCTCGAAGACGACCGGTTTTATCTATACCGTTTCAGTGTTGGGCGTGACGGGCAGCAGGGAGAAACTGTCGGATACGGCAGGAGAACTGGTCGGCAAATTGAAAAAGCTCACCAGTGTTCCTGTTTGCGTGGGCTTTGGAATCAGCAGGCCGCAGCACGCAGAAGCAATTGCATCTGCGGGGGCCGACGGGGTAATAATCGGTTCGAGGATAGTGCAGATAATCGAAGATAATTTGGGCGACAGCGAGAAAATTTTATCCGAAGTTTCGACCTTTTTAAGCGATGTCAGAAGCGCAATACCGCCCCGTCTAAATTAACACGGGTATTCAGAAATTTTTTTACGGAGGTGAGATTATGAGTACGGTTTTATACATTAAAGCATCACCTCGCAGGGGCCGTTCTTACTCAGTTGCCGTAGCGGATGCGTTTGTTGAATCCTACCGCCGGATACACCCTGCCGACGAGGTTAAGACCATCGACATTTTCAAGGCAAAACTTCCCGCTTTTGATTTTGCGGTGGTTGGTGCGAAATACAAGATAATGCACAATGAAGAGCACTCGCAGACAGAGCGGCGGCTGTGGGAGAAGGTCGTCTCCATCATAGAAGAATTCAAGTCCGCGGATAAATACGTTATGGCGGTGCCGATGTGGAATTTTTCAATACCGTATCGGCTGAAACAATATATAGATATCCTTGTTCAGCCGACCTATACGTTTACGGTCAATAAAGACGGCGGCTATGAGGGTCTGGTGAAGGATAAGCCGATGTTTATCGCTTATGCACGCGGCGGAGAGTACCCGCCCGGGACCGCTGCGGAAGCATTCGACCTGCAAAAAAAGTATCTTGAGGTCATATTGGGCTTTATAGGTTTTAGCGGAATCAGGTCGGTGGTGGTGGAGCCGACTTTGGCCGGCGGTGCGGGCGTCGCAAAGGAAAAGTGCCTTGCCGGTATCGAGAAAGCAAAACAAATGGCGGCAGAATTTTGAAAGACCGCGGGGCGCAGATAATACTATTTTGTGGGCGCAGAATCCCGGTGCGGCCTGTTCGGTAAATAAAGCCAGGGATGTCGCCGGTTGTCTTCAATCATTCTTCGTGTGTCTTCAATTTGCTTCTGGAGCAAGTTCAACTGGCTGGTAAAGCGCTTGTCCATATCGGCAATGTCATCCTGCAGCTTCTTGTAATTGTCCTCGACGTCCGCCGCAGTTTGACCAAATTTTTCAATACTTTCATCAATCTGCCGGATGCCTGCGTCAACTTTATCTTTGAGGTCCTTGATTATTGACTCGAGCTGCGCCTCAAGCTCCAGTTTTTTCAGTTGTGAGCGCGATTCGACTTCTTTTATCCAGACGTCTCTGTCTGCGTGCAGATGCTCTAAAGAGCGGTTGAGCTGCTCGATTTTTTCGCCGTTGGGGTCCTGAATTTGCGTTATCGACTGTTTCGCTTTTTCGTAACAGCGAATTGCCTGTATGAAATCGTCCGGGTCATCGCTGAAGTCCCAGGTTCTGCCGCTGAAATATTCGGCAAGCTGGATGTAGTAGTTATATTCCGGAATCTTTTTTACAGAAAGCGTTCTGGTATCAATTTCTTTTTTATTATAAACAGAAACAACGATGGCGCTGCCGGCCAGCTCTTCGACGGTAATTTTATTTTTTTCGTCCGAAAGCAGTTTTCCCGATACCGGTCTGCCGTCTCGCAGGTAAAATGCCGCTGTTCTGACTGTATTTATTTTTGGTTTACGTTTATCGTTATTTTGAGAGGTTTGCGGGGTTTGCTGTTCTATTTTAACGGCGTTTTCGTCAGGGACGTCCTGCGTATAGGCATTAGAGACATAACCGAGGAACAGTACCGCCGTGATTATTGCAACTGTGTTTTTAACCATTATCGTGACCTCCAAAATATGAAGTTTCTTTCAGGATATTATACGGTATATTTGGGCCGAAGTGCAGTAAAAATGAAGAGGCGGTTTTCTCCTGGTGCATTTTTCGTGACTCGTGTCTCGTGGCTCGTGACTCGTGTTAAAATAGGTTCGACAAGCTCACTACAGGTTGGGTTCGTTGGTTCGACTTCGCTCACCACAGGTTGGGTTTGATTGGGTTTGTTTTGAATAGTTCATAGTTCATTGTTCGTTGTTATAATTCCTTGTATTTACTAAGCTTATAACCATTTGGAAATTTCGGAAATTGGGTTCGTTTCGCATAATTTGTTATTCGTCGGTCGTATGTCGTATATAGTATGTCGTGCGTTGCTGGTCGCTATTAACTTGTCAAAGCTGCGCGGGAACGGGGTTTGGGCGTCCCTATAGTAGGCGGAACTTGCGCGTTTGGTCGAAAAATCGTTTATTTTAGACAGGATTAACATGCTTAAATCATTATCAGAAAAGGAGTAAAGATTTTTTGAAATTAGCCGGTTTTGGGGTGGAGGTATGTGCGCAGTTGATTGACCCTTCTTCGCCCTACTGGCTACGAAGGGCGAGCAGGTTGTTTACCGCAGAGAGCGCGGAGGACGCGGAGATAAAAATATATTTAGACGCAGATGACGCAGAAAATTGAATATCGAATATCCAACAGCGAATATCCAATGTAGAAGTAATTATGATGGCCGCAAAAAGGCACAAAAGAAAGGGGAGCAGGTTATCAGAGAAATCAGGAGGCAGGGTATCAAAAGAACAGGGTATCAGGAAAAAATACGAGGGACAAATATCCAATATCGAACATTCAACATCGAACAGTGAACAGTTGAACAAGGAATGTGAGGGCAGGCGGTGGGGAGACGAGAAGAAAAATCACCGAAGAAAATGCTTGCAATTTGGGGGGAAATTTATTATAGATAAGCCAGATAGAGTATCGACGGATGAAACGGAAGAAGGTTTATGAATAATCGTTCCAAAAGGTTACATCTTGAGCTTTTTATCCTTCGTCGACCTGTTGAAAAGGGGTTGTGAATGGATAGAATTGTAAGAAAAGAAAAAAGAGGAATTATGGCACGATGAAAAACTGTAATTGTCCCGGGTTTACACACTGGTTTTTAATTGAGGAAATATATGCCAGATATTTTTATAAGTTATTCCAATGAAGACAAGAATTTTGCTGATTTTCTTTATAATCACTTGGCTGCGGAGAGGATGACTGTTTTTGAAGCCTCGGTATCCCTTCAACCAGGTCAACAGTGGAGTCGGGAAACATTACATAATTTGAGGAATTCAGCCTGTGTGATTTTTCTTGCCAGCAAAGCAGCGTGCCAATCGCCTTATGTTCAGCAAGAAATAGGGGCAAGTGTTATATCGGGGAAGAATCTTATACCCGTTGTTTGGGACATGCCGCCTGAAGAGCTACCAGGCTGGGCTAACCAATATCAGGCAATTAACTTGGCGAAAGCAACAACTGATGATATAAAGCTTAATTTCTCAGAAATTGCTAATAGATTGAAAATGGACAAAACAAAAGGATATCTCATTGTGGTATTATTGGTCGTCGGATTCCTGTTTCTTGCTACACGAGCGAAGTAAATAGAAATTACGGCATTATGCAGGAAAAAACAATTGTCCCTATCTTCATACAGGTTTTACATTGAATAATAACTTTAAGGATGAACATATGAAATCCGTCAATAATCGTTTCACGTTAGGAAGAATAACTTACAAACTTGCTGTTTTGACGGCAATGATGGGATTATGTTGTTTAATAAATGGATGCGCCGATCTCGATAAATTTGTCGCTGACCTCGATAAATCAGCTAAGGGGCTGACGAACAATGTTTCTTATCAAGACCCAGTAACCGGCGAAAGAACTTTAGGTTTAATGAGTGAACAAGAAGAAATTGAACAAGGAGAAAAAGCTAAAAATTATCAAATTCAACAATATCAGGGGCGAGGAGATTTGATAGATAACGATAAAGAAACATTAGAAAAGATTCAAACGATGCTGGACAGAATTATTAAAGTTTCGCATCGTCCTAATCTTCCGTGGGAGATTCATGTTGTGGACACTAAGGAAGAAAATGCTTTTGCACTGCCGGGCGGAAAGGTGTTCGTTCTCAAAGGTATAGTAGGCACACTGGTTAAGTCTGATGATGAGCTTGCGGGCATTATTGCGCATGAAGTGGCACATATAACGTGCAGACATCAAGTGAGAGAAGAAACGTGGAACTTGGTGATGCCGATGATTCAAAAAAGGGCAAGGAAGGAAATTTATAAGGCGAGTTATAGCACTATTCAGGAGGATGAAGCGGATAGAGTAGGATTATTATACATGGCCCTGTCCGGATATGACCCGCAAGCGGTTTACAATATTTGGAAACAGGCCGACATGGCATACGGTTCAAGTCCCGGTAATTATCTTTATGACCATTCTTTAAATAAAGACAGAGCCAATAAGGTTTCTCAGTTAATTCCACTTGCTCGAAGCTATTTTGTGGGCGAAGGTGTTGAAAATACAAATTACGGTAACCTTTTGTTGAATAATGAATTGACACCGCGGAGAGGATTTCAAAGTGATAGCGGTCTTGTGACGGTATTGGAGCTTGGATTAAATACTTACACACAGTATTTAGATGCTAAAAAAGAACAGGTCAAGAGAGAGCATGAAAAGTCGCGGAACGAATCTTATCTGCGGTTTGTTCGTGTTGCTAATGTACGGCAACAGCCAACCTCTGATGGCTATATGGGCTTATTTGCCGACGTAACCAACTTGAGCGATACACTTATGAAAAAGGTGATGCTTACAGTTTATTATTTGGATGGCGCTGACAAAGTTTTATATTCTGAAGTACAGGAACTTTCTAATATCCCCTCTTCCGGGACTGCTAACGCCGGTTTTTATCTCAGAAATGTTCCGAATTATAAGAACATTGGAGTAGCAGTTAATAACGTGGAATTTTGATTGTAGAGTGTTAAGAATGCTGGCGAGAGGGGGACTGTTTGTATAACGGCTGGTGTTATGAAGCCGACCTGAATTACGACAATGCCGTTGACCTTGCGGATTTTGCCATACTGGCTGAAAGCTGGTTAGAAGGGATTTAATAGCGTATGGCGGACAGGAAGGCACAGAAAATTAAATATCGAATATCCAACACCGAATTTCCAATGTAGAAGTGGTTATGATTGGCCACAAAAAGGTACGAAGGGAATATGCTGCTGGTTGCGTTATCGGGTTGCGGTTCCGTCTTCGCTAAGAGCTACGAACGGACAAGTGCGCTGCTCGTTTCGTCAAACGTAGGTCGTAGTTCGGATTCCGCCGTTCGGTTCGACTTTCGCTCACCACGTGCCGGCGGACGCTAAACAAAGGCAAAATTTTTCTGCCATTCCTTTGGTGGGGTGTATGTTCTCAATTGTGAGGTTCTGGTAACGGTCTTCAGCTATTGAGCAATAGATAAGCTCTTATAAGCTCAGCAACGCTCCAGGCCTGTGCGATGCAGCCCCGCGGGGAGTGAGGGGCATCGCCGTCGAAGATTTCGGGGATTTGTCCAAGACAGGCATCTTCAGTAAGATGATGCAGTAAGGGCTGAATAAAAGCGGCGGCCCTTTTTTTATTTTTTCGTGCGGCTCCATTGACTCTAAGCCAGCCCTCGACAAACGGCCCGATGAGATAAGGCCAGACGGTGCCCTGGTGATAGGCCTGGTCCCGCTGCTGCTGCGGCCCCGTATAAATGCCTTTGTAGCGGCTGTCCTGCGTGTTTAATGTTCGCAGGCCGTAAGGTGTCAGCAGGTTTTTCTCTACGACATCCAGTACCGACTTTTGCTGCTGAGCTGATAACGGTGAAAAAGGTAATGAGACTGCGAAAATCTGGTTCGGCCTGAGACTGGTATCAGCCGAGCCGTCGGGCAGGATGCAGTCGTTAAGACAACCTGTCGTCTGGTTCCAGAATGAGCTGCAGAAACTGTCCTTAACGGCTGCTGCCAGCGATTCGTAGTGGGCGGCGTTCTCAGTATTGCGGGGCCTGGGTTCCGTGCCATTTTGTGAAGCGGGGAACCGGTCGGCGTAAAACTGTGATGTAAGCATCAGGGCGTTGTACCAGAGGGCATTTATCTCAACCGCTTTTCCGTAACGAGGTGTCACGGCGACGCCGTTATATTTAGCGTCCATCCAGGTCAACTGGGTATTTTCATTGCCTGCGGTTATAAGGCCGTCGGTATCTGCGTGAATACCAAAACGGGTCCCATTGTGATAAGAGTCTATTATCCAGCGGATTGAGGGCAGGAGCTGCTGCGAGAAGGTTTCGCAGTCGCCGGTCGCCTGTAAGTATTGAAAAGCTGCGTTGATAAACCAGAGAGAGGCATCGATACTATTAAAGTAGGCGGTATCGCTGTTGTCGTCAAAGCGGTTCGGAATCATACCCTCATCTGCTGCGTGTGCAAAGGTTGTCAAAACAGATTTTGCCTCGTCGAACCTGCCCGTAGAGAGCAAAAGGCCCGGCAAAGCAATGAATGCGTCCCTGCCCCAGTCAGCAAACCAGGGGAAGCCGGCCAGGATGGTTGTTCGTAGTTCCGAGGGCTTGGCCTCGTTTCCCGTGTCACGGGTCACGACAAACTGGTCGGCGGCGAGGCAAAGCTGGATAAATTTTTTGTCTTTGTTTTTAGCAGCGGCGATTATGCCGCTGTGATGTCCCTGCAGCTCTTCGCAGACCGTGCCGATATCCGTATTTGCGATCTGCCGGAGCCGGCATCGGCTGCTGAGATTTGCCCACAGAACGATTTTAGCCGGCGAGTCGAGCCGCGCCTTAAAAAAGCCCGGTGTCCATAAATCTTCGGTAAAGTCCTGTCCTCTTTCTCTGTCATTACGGTAAACGAAATTAAACCACCACTGGGGGTCCTTTTCGAAGTCCATAGCCGGGCAGCTTAAAGACAATTCGCAACTGCCCGGGACATCATGGCGAACCACCAGACCTGAACCGGGCCAGCTCGAGCATAACGGGGCGTAAGACTTTTGCAGCGAGTGGAAATCCCGCAGAGCAATGAAGGGTCGCACGGCGAATTCCGCCGGTTCCCGCAGGGCGGTGAAGTCATAAACCAGAGCGAGCATATCGGTATCCGGCAGAAGGTATATGGATTTGGTAAGTTTGAACTCGGGTGATTGATAATCGAAATGCACCGCTATATCCTGGCGGAATCGCTTTATATAAGCGTAGCCGGCAGGCGCAAATTTATCGCCGAACTCGAATGTCGAGAGATTGAAAACCTTCTTCGAACCGCCATTCTGTGACTTGTCGGCGGAAGAGTCTTTCTCATCGAATATTATCATTTCGAGGCAGTTGGCCAGCGCCATTATTCTGTTGGCCGGCGGGTCGAGAGAGCCGATGAGCAAACCGTGGTATCTTCTGGTGTTGCAGCCGGCAATCGTTGACGATGCGAAGCCGCCGCGTTTATTGGTCAGGAGCCACTCTTTGGTCAGTAAATCGTCGATGTTTTGCCCTGCTGTTGAGATGCAGATGCCTTCAACACTACTGCTGGTTTTTTGGGCCGTCAGCACAGCGAACTCCCTGCTTCATCATTAAGATATAAATTATGTAAAATAGAAAAAACCAAACCCGAACCTCTAATTTACCGTCTATGCCTTCAAACCGACGGGGGTTCCAGCTTTCTGTAAACCGCCCAGAGATTGACCGGCGAGAGCTTCGGTATCGGCAGCAAGGTGTTTGGAACAGCGGTTATTAAGACTGCCCAGAACATTCATAAAGTTTATATAGGAATCATAAGGCGAATCATAAGGATTGAAGTATTTGTGGACGTCGCCGTCGGAAAACCACTTTGTGCACATATAGTAAAAATGGTCGGAGGTTTGCAGTTTTCGCCAGTCTGCCTTAATTTTTTCGTTGTCAATGCTTTTGATTTTCTTTTCAAGGCGGTAAAGCTCGTGGATGGCGTTGGACTGCATTGCATTTCCGACCCAGGCCGAGAGGTCTCTTTCGATATCGGCCCAGCTTATCAGGTGCGGAACGTCGATTGTGTCAACGGCGTCATAGCTGTCGATAACCTCGCTCGGAGTTTTGAAATTATTGTCGGGGTGTCTTAAAATTTCCTCGGGCAGATGCCGCATAAAATCGAAGATGCCGGTTTCTTCCCATTGATGTTCGCCGAAGGTTTCGTAATCCATAAAGAGGTTGACGACGTTGCCGTTGCCGTTAACGGCATTTATCCATCTGGCGAATTTATCCGCCGTCAAAGGCCACTGGGACCAGTCGTGATTGGAGAACCTAAAGGCAATATCATCGCTGAGAGAGTAGTTTTTCAGCAGGAGCTTGAGCCGGCTGCAGCCCTTGGGCCGATAAACAAAATTGGGGCTTCGAGAACCGAGAATATGGTCTGCTCCCTCGGTCATAAGTGCATCGAAGTTTCCCATCGACTCGATGAGAGCGGCCAGGTCGTTGTTATATATAAGTTCTGTATTTCTGAATACGCGGGGTTTTTGGCCGAAAAAAGATTGAATGGTTTCGACGTGCTTGTTGACCTGGTCTAAAAATTCGTTGCGTGAATATAAGAAGCTCAAACTGTGATAATAGGTCTCTGCGAGGAACTCGACGCAGCCGGTCTCAGCGAGGGCGTCAAAGGTGCTGACAACTTCCGGCGAAAAAGAAAGCAGTTGCTCCAGCAGTATGCCGGTCAAACTATACGCTATCTTAAACCTGCCTTCGCATCTTTGTATTATGTCCAGTAACAGGCGATTGGTCGGGAGGTAACATTTATTCGCCACCTTGCGGCAAATGGCGGCATTTTTGTAATCGTCAAAATACTGGTCGTTTTTGTCAAATACCGTATAGTGCCTTAATCGCAAAGGCTGATGAACCTGAAAGTAAAAACATACTGAAGCCATAGTAGAAGACCTTCCTTAGCCGGCAGCTAATGCTTCTTCATAAATTCTGGCACACTTTTGAGCGGTATCTTTCCATCGCAGTCTTCTTACCTCGAAGTTTCCATAATTTGCCAGGGTCTCGCGCAGCGGCGGATATTTAAGCACGGCTATAATCTTGTTTGCTATCTCATTGACGTCCCAGAAGTCCACTTTCAGGGCGTGCTTTATGACTTCTGATACGCCGCTTTGCTTGCTTATTATGACAGGCACATCGTAGTTCAGCGCCTCCAGAGGAGCGATACCGAATGGCTCCGATACGGAGGGCATAACATATAAATCAGCCATTTGATAGATTTTTTGGACGTCCTCGCCGCGCAGGAAGCCGGTAAAAAGCACTTTGTGTCCGATGCCGAGCTGGGCGACCATTTCAACTGTCCTGTGCAGCATATCGCCGGAGCCGGCCATAACGAACCTGACGTTATCGATGACCTCGAGGACTTTTTTTGCGGCCTGGAGGAAGTATTCCGGGCCTTTTTGCATTGTAATCCGGCCTAAAAACAGGACGATTTTCTCGTCCCTGATGACGGTGTTTTCGCTCGAAGTCCAGTTCCAGCCGCCATTATGGTCTGCTGCATTGTGCACGACTTCAACTTTGTCGCCGGGGACGCCGTATCGGCTGATTATAATACTGCGCGTAAAATGGCTGACAGCGATTATTTTGTGGGCGGCGTGCATACCCTCCCGCTCTATGTCATAAATCATCTGGTTGACGTTCTGGCCGCTGCGGTCAAATTCGGTCGAATGGACATGAACGATTAAAGGCTTGCCGCTCATTTTTGATACCATAATCCCAGCAGGATAGGTCATCCAGTCGTGGGCGTGAATGATGTCAAAATCTGTGGTTGCGGCTAACTGGGCGGCAAGTATGGCATAACGGTGGACCTCAGCGTACAAATTGGAGTTGTAGTCTGTTGGGCCGGCAGCATCGTCTGCATCAGGGAGCGTTACGCCGTGGCTTTTGTGCTTTTGTCTCAAAATTTCTTCGATTTGCCGACGGTAAATATCGGGGGTGGAATACGGCTGCAAAGGCGAAGTGATTGCGTGGAATTTTACGTTTTTCATTTCCCCGAATTGGGATGCTGATGTGGTCTGAAAAACAGGGGCCAGGAGGTTAACATGGGTGGCATATTTGGTATCAACGATTTTGGGCAGTACGAAAGTGACTTTCATACCGAGTTGGTCCATTGCTTTGGTGAGTCCATAGCAGGCCGTTCCGAGTCCTCCGCTGATAAAAGGCGGAAACTCCCAGCCTAACATGAAAACCTTCATACTGCTCCTGTCGTGTTAACTTATATAAGAATTTGTGAAATAATAGCTTACCGTTTTTTCTTGCCGGCTTTGGCATCCCAAAACAGATAATTTCCAAGCCGCGTATGGCCTTACTTATTTGCAATTCGCCGGCAAACACCTTATCGACAAGAAATTACAAAACCTTGATTTCGCAGTCGGCAAAAATCTTCGCTTACACAGGCCCCTATTTTATATAAATCGGGATTTTTGCAGGTTAGGGTTCAATAAATTTTATAATAAATACCAGTTTTTGTGCTGATAACAAGGATTTTAGCGGGCGGCAACACTGGCGGAAGCCCCACACGTTGAATAAGAAACCGTAAGCTAACCGGGTGTATTTATTAGGAGATTTTCTTCACGGAGACTGATAAGGACTGATAACCATAAAATAGGGGTATAATGCCGCACCTATTTTGAAAATCGACAGTCGTTTGGCAGTCGTGTGTTGTTTTACAAGCGATACTTTTGATGTTGTTCAACGCTCAATTCTCAAAATAGGTGCGGCATAAATTGTGGTTGTAAAGCAGCATTTAAGTATGAAACTGGGAAAAGCCGCCTCGTATTGGAGAATACGAAGCGGCTTTTTTTCAAAATAAGCGCTGCAACCATAAGATGTGCACTCAAAGGGTCTTAAGCACTAACCCTATAGTCCCCTGTGGGGGTATTTTAGAGGTCCTGTGCTTTGAGAGTGCTGCGGCGATTGGCTTTGGTTCGCTCAGCAGCCTTATCTAGGATGCAATGGAGCAAATCATTTATCGCACCAATTGCTTCAGATGAGGTCATCATCTTTTTGGCCTTTATGTAGGCCTTAACTTTGCTGGCTACAACCAAGGAATCTCTTTTCTTTGCCATAGATAAAAATCCTCCATAAAAAGTTAAACATTATTGTTCAGTACCAAATCCGCATCCGTTGGACCGGCACGCTATCAAACAAAACCCATAACTTCACGATAAGCCTCAAAGCAGCAAAGCTCACAAGGGGCGTTAATACAGAAAGCAAAGAGGATTTTCAACAAAAAAATATGCTTAATCGCTAAATTTTTACAACTATAGAGCCGATAGGCAAAAAACGCCTATATGGGCAGCGTTGGAAAAACGCATTTTTTCTGTCGCAGGGTCATATTTTAAGTAATTAAGGTCTTATGTTTTGACGAAAATATTGCGAAGGGCGATTTTTTGAAATCGATAACAATCTGAATAATATGTTGCGGAGCAGTAAAATGGCGAAGCGGCCCCAAAAAACTCAGAAATCACGGACAAAGCTGCGGGACCTGGTAGTTGTCACTTTCGCAGGGGATATGGACGAAGCTAAAAACTATGAAACCCTGCTGAAGGGCAATGACATTCCTGCTGTCGTCAGGGAACAAAATATTGAGGAATCGCAAGACGATAAAAGTATCGCCGTAATGGTGCCGGAAGATTACCTCGATGAAGCACACGTAATAATCGAGTCACAGGACGCTTATGATGATTTCTATGACCTGGCGATAGAGGATGATGGCGAGGAAGATACTGACAGCGATGTCTTTGGCGACGATTTTTAATCGTGAAGGTTCGAGCTTTCGTGCCGTGACTTCAGGATGCCGAAGGAACGGCATCCCGATACTTCGGGATAGAGAGGACAAAGATAATAAAATGGATACGCAGCATCCAGTAGAACAGTATTCGGGTGATGACCGCAGGGAAAGTGTTGTTGACAGGCGTTTGGGGCTGGACCGCCGGCGAGGCCCCGGCAGACGCAGAAGCGACGACCGAAAAACTGCTGAAGAAGGAGAAATGTCGGATGAGCAGTTTGAATTCCTTATGGCTATCGATGAATATAAGAGAAAAAATGGCAGGCCGTTTCCGACGTGGACGGAAGTTCTTGAGTTAATAAAGGCGATGGGTTATCGCAAGGTGGCTGAACCGCAGCATATTAATCAGCCCGCCAAAAGAGAAACACAAAGCCACGCAGTAAAATAATTAAGACACAAGACCACAGACACAAGACTGAAGACGGAGGACAGAAGACAGACGACGGAAGACAGACGAGGGACGAAAGACGACATATAAAATCCTAAATTCTAAACCCTAAATACTAAACAAATCCGAATAACCAAAATACGAAATACAAAACGAAAAGCTGCGGAGAATTTTTAGACAGGATAACACAAATTTATACAAATTTTAAGAAGTGGACAATGTGAATCCAGATATTAGCCGCCTAAAAACGGTAGCTGTGGGGCTGTTGAAAAAGTCGCATAAATTTCTTTTTCAAACAGCTATCTTCGAAACTATAAAATCTTTCTGCCCTTGCAACAAAATTCGTTCAAAAACCAATTCCATCCGTCCAAAAACATCTCG
>Ga0315289_10003293_pt1 | contig 24522 bp, 24 predicted proteins | sample YL17G11_40_MG_FD_203452 | JGI IMG/M metagenome (GOLD analysis project Ga0315289, IMG submission 203452) | Sediment microbial communities from Yellowstone Lake, YNP, Wyoming, USA - YL17G11_40 | ecosystem: Environmental > Aquatic > Freshwater > Lake > Sediment | place: USA: Wyoming | collected...
TCCCCCCCTACTGAGAGCTAAAAAAAATAAATATCGACGACAAAAAAAATAATTCTTCACAAAAAAAAAGAAATAACGCACACCCCCTTAAACTTTCTCGACGAGAAAAAATATCGACGACAAATACAAAATGAGTTAGATTATCGTCGGAGAACACGCAAACCATTCTACAAACTATATTTTACAATAGTGCATAATAGAATTTGAACTAGGAGAATATTGTTTTAAGTTCCTTCTTTATGCCTTTCAATCCTTTCCTTATTGCTTTCTTGGTTGAGGGCTTTTGCAAGAACTCTTTGCTTTTTCGGAGTATCTTTTTATCTACTCTGTTCTTCGACAATTCTTCTTTTATCTTCCTATTCTCTTCTATGAGGTCTCTCGTTTTCTGCTTCTCAGCCTCTATCTCATTAACGATAGCTCTCTTCTCACTTAACTTTTTGTTCTTATCTTCTTCTCGCATATTGACTTGTTGAAGCTTCTCCTTTAAATCCTCAAGCTTCTTAATCTCTGCTAATCGTCTTTGTTCTTGTCGCTCTTCAATCTTTTTTAAAATTTTGATTTGCATATCGTGAAGCCTCCCTTGTCTTTTTGCATCTAAAGGTTTGCAATCTCTTATGTTAGGCGTCCCGTCTTTGTCAGCGTCTCCCTGATACTTTAAGAATACTCCCTCTTTCTTCAACTCACCAAAACTCTTATTCTTGAGATTGTGTGCCATTATTTGCTTGTCAGAAAGTTCGTCAATTCTTCTTTGCTCAGAATTAGTGATGTGACCTCTTACTCTTGCTTTACTTTCAATCTTAGCTATTTCTTTAGAGTATGTTCCTCCTGCTCGACCATACTTTCTTGCTCTGCTATGCCTTTGGCTTTGTAAGTGCCATCCTTTACCCTTTCCAGCATTGCTTCTTGCTTTGCTCATTTCTTCTTAATCCATCTTGCGAAGAGAATCATTGCTATCATTGCTACTAAGCTTGCAAATCCCAGTAGCCCTACAAAGATGCTGACCAAAAGGTCAATTCCTGATACCGCAACATCTTCTCCCCCGTAAGTGAAAGCGTCTATTGTTACGTAGTTCTTTCCTGTCGTTCCTGTTTGGGCGGCTGCGTCAGAGCAGTTGGCTATCCATGAATAAGTGCCGTCCTGCAATAAGTCTATGGTTTTTGTGTAGCTCTCTTCATCAGTCACTGCTATGCCACTCTCATTGCTTATCCCGCTATTAGCACTTATTCTGAAACTACAAGTAGGAATCGTGCTATTAGTGTTTGCCGTCCATGAAAAATCTATGTCTGTTCTTGTGTTTAAGGTCGAAGAATTAGCCGGGCTATCAACAGTTACTGTTAATGCTGCGCTTGCAAAGCTTATGAGCAATAAGCTCATCACCAATGGTATTAATAGCTTTTGTTCCATAAATCCTTTTATTGATATCCTTCTCTTTTATACTTTTCGATTTTTGAGGCTTATTGGGGGACGGGATTCGGAGCATAAGGTTGGAAAATGGAAAATCTCTCCCTTACTTCCGAATCCCTTTCCTCTCAAATGTGAGCGTTCGCTTCCTAATAGGGTTTCTTGATGAATCTGCCCGTTTTTGTGCTTCTATACTGCTTATAACCATAATCCTTGTTTATCTCCGTTCTTATGCCTCTCCTGACGTTTGCGATGTCTCGTGGGCTTATTGTGTGGTATATCTTCTTGTATTTCTGCTTTGCCTTCTTCTCCTTGACTGGTAAGGCTATTGCTTTCTCTATCTTGCTCTGAGCATCATTACCCGCATACATTTTGTCGCTTATCTCTTTAAAACTAGTCTTTGCATAATTAGGGTTTATTCTTCCATCAGAATACTTTTTGTGCTTTCCAGCTTCAAGCAGGTTATAATATTTTCCTCCCTCGCTTGTTAAGAACTCAGCAAGTTTTTCCTGATACTCTCCCTTATTCCTTATGTTTTTGAAGTCAAGATTATCATTAATCCTATCCTTAGCCACCTGCTCCCAGTCAGTATCAACCATTATTTCATCTCTAAGGTTTCTTATTTCTTATATACTTTTCGCAATGTTAAAAGACTATCCTTATGTATTGTATTATTCTGAATATTGTGAAGATGAACAATGCCGTTATCAGAATAGCTTTAAAAATCATTCCTGAGCCTCTTTTGAGCCTTTTCTCAAGTAGTTAAGGGTAGAATACCTTACCAAGCTTATTATCGTGTTTTTGTCTAGGTTCTTTAATCCTTTAATGCTTATTCCGTAATAGTAATGCAAGAAAAGTGCGTGAGGTCTGCTCTTCTCACGCTCTTGATAAGGACTAATTAATGTTCTTATGTGAACAGGAATTTTGCTATCGCCTTTCGTTGTGAATCTTAACACCCAGCTCTTAGTGTTAATTATTAATGGAGCTAGCTTATAATTCTTATCAACGCTGCTATCCTCCAATAAGTTCATCCATTCTCTTGCTGTAAGCTTGTCAAGGCATATTGCGTGATAACTCCCTTCTTTCTGGCTGCTCTTAAAGATGTAGAAGTCACTAAGCTTATAATTCTTCTGCAAACTCTTCAATTCAGGGATGAGTTGCTCATTATAGAGCGAGGTGTCATAATCCAAGAAAATTACGTGCATCCCGTCTTGACACTTGTTTTGCAGCCCATTGGTTACTTCTATCGGCAAGTCTTTATAAAGAGTAATCTTGAAATTAATTAATCCAGCTTTTATTTGCAAGCCAAAACCATACTTCCTGCTTAACTTAATAGTTATTAGCGACATTTCTTTTCCTCTTTGCTTTTCTTCTTAGCAAGTTCCCAGCAAGAGTTACAAACCTTACCCACTCGCTTAGTTAGAGGATTAAATAATTCTAAACGTTGAAACTCGCTTATTCTATGACCGCAAAGACTACAAATCAGCATTTTTGATAAAAGACCGTGCAAACAATCACAATCTCATCTTCCCTTAACAACTCGCTCTTCTTGATTGCGGTTATTTGAGTTCCCATGCTCTCAACGCTTTCCCTGAACTTATTAGTCTCAGCATCAACTTTCTCTGCGCTTCCAATAAAAGTTTTCTGCAACACATTCTTCTTAGGCAAAACCATACTTACATCACCTCATCCTTCTTCTCCTCATCTTTAATGTTCTCAGCAGAAACAGAAGGGGTTTCACGTGCGATGACGTTACACTTCTCAGTTTCTGCTTTCAAACCCACATTTCTATGTTTTGAACCCCCACGACCATCAATCACGACAGGCGGGGCGAGAGAACCATCAAGCTCTTTAATTAATAAATTAACTTTATCACGAATGTTCCAACAGTCAGTTTTAGCAATAAATTTTAGTCGCTTCATTATTTCGTCTTTGCGAAACCAAACCTGATTAGTAAAATCTTCTAATTCTTTCTTTGCTTGATTAAGTTCCTCTATTGTTTTAGCATACAATATCTTAGCTTTAATTACATCAATCGTTAATACAATATTCAAAGTAGTTTTCTGCTCAAACATAATCTATTTCACCTTTGGTTTGCTTTCTTTACTATTTCCACGAGTTCCGCCATTAAGGCATTATTTTTTCTCATTAATGCCGTCAGACTGTCGGTTTTGCAGAATATTTGCTCGAAAACATCTTTTTTGCAGTTGGTTTTGTCGTAACAGGTGTTGCACATAAATTTTGCTTTAGGATTAATATATTCTACTTCTTCTTCCATAAAATTAGTTTGCAAGGGAACTACACAATTTATTGTGTAGGGGAATTGCAACTTTCACCTCGTTTGTTTTAAAATTATGTGACAACCAAGAAACTTTTTTTAGGTTCTTGGATAATCTTTTATTGTCCCAATCATATGTTCTGATTTGCGTTTCTTTTATGCCACCACAAATTTGTCCATAATTGCACATCGTCCCTTTTCGTATGCCTTTGAAATTTCCAGAGGAATACTTTTCTCTGATACCTCCTTTTCTTGGTTGTGTATCGTGCAATCGCCTTCGAACTGGTCTGTATGTGTCGTCTGCGATTATGAATTTTCCTTGTTCTATATGTTTTTGTGCATACAAGTCTATCGCAATCGCAAGGGCATCAGAGCAATGGCTATTGAATACTTCCGCACCTTTATCGCTGGATTTCTTGTAACCATATTTAGCTCTGCAATCATTTGTGTCGTTGCCTGTAAACATCATCAAGCCTGCTCTCTGTCTTATCCACCTGTTTATCTGTGCCTTACCTATCTCTATTGTCGAGAAGTTCTTTCCCCATAGCTTGTCTCGATGGTTGAACTTGACATCTTCCAAAGCAACTGCATCTATTGGGTAGCACCTAAAAAACTCGATTAATGCCTTCATTCTGCTTTGAACCATCACTTTTTGTGATGGTGCAATAAATCCTTCTTTGCTCCGATTATCGCTTCTACATTCTCGTCTTCTGCAATTCCTCCATCGTCTTGCTCTCCTAAGTTGTCTTCTCTCCTCTAATTTCTTGACTATCTTTTTCTTATCTGGAAGCTTCCACATCACACTCAAATTATTCTCTTTCCCTGATACTATTGCGTAGCCCTCGAACTTTGTGCCAAAGTCTATGCCCAAAGCAGTCTTGGGAGTTTCCTTTCTTGTATCAATAAGCATTTGGATGCCAAAGCACCCAAACTTATTCCATATTGGCTTTGCTTGATAGTCTCTCATTAGCTTTCTTGCTTTACTATTTGTTGTTGGTGTCAATGGCTTTCCACTTTTGGAAAGCACAAAGACACTATGTTTTGCAGACAATCTGCCAACTTCTTGGTTGTTATACCCACTTCCCGAATGAAAGCAAAGCTTAGAGTTCTCCCTCTTGTTTAGAGGGGTTTCCAAACTCGTGGAATTAAACAATTCTTCCGAAGAAGGCAAATCTTGTGGAGTAATCTGCCGTTCTTGTAGCTTTGTTCTCGTAGTTTCTTGCATTTTGTTTCAACTCTCGGTAGTCACATTCTTGCGTGTCGCCTTGTCAGACGACAAGCCCCTGATTTTAATCAGGGGTTAATGTGACTTTACTCATCATCTCCTTCATCATCCTCGTCATCAGCATCTTGTTGTGGTAGTGGCTTAACTCCTTTAATAAGATTGGGAGTTACTGAGCCTTCTTCTGAGTAACTTATTATCTCAATCTTAGGAACAGCCTTAATAGGAGTAATTGATTTCGTTGGTGGCAATGGGACTTCGAGAGGCGGAAGCTCATCTTTAACTATCGGAACTACATAACAAGGCTTATTGCCCGTTACTAGCTTAATATATCGTAAGTAACTGATTTCCACGATTAATGCGTATATCAGAGCTAATGCGGTAACACATAAAGCTGTCATTTCTATTGGTTCTTCAAACAAATTAATCCCTCCCAAATAGCGTATAATCTTTTCTTAGTCATTGGTCTTGCGTAGGGTCTTGTGTTTCTTTTGCTTTGTTTGCTTCTTGACCCTCGCCTTTTTGCTGAAGATCAAGGTATTCTTCAGTAATCAATAACTTTGATATAGCCATTAATTCCAAAGACCTTTTATCATCACCAATAGCTTCTAACTTCTTACTTATTGCTTCCAAGTCCTTAATTATCTTTTCTCGCTTTATCTTCCTAGCCATTCTTAACCGCCTCCATATTTAGTTTATTTCCATAAATTATATATTATGAACCCTGCTAATCCTAACAAAGCCAAAATCACTAATACTCCTATCTTGAGGAAAGCTCCGGGTATCTTTCCTTGCCTCATAACAAAGCCTCTTTAATTATCATTATCGCTCCCCTAACACGTTCTCCCTTCTTTGTAAGCATGAGCTTGTAACTTCTACCATCATTGCTTACTCTGTTGATTAACTTCTGATTTAATCCTTGCTTTATAGCATTACAAGTAAAGCTGAAAGTATGACCGCTAATCCTAGCAATCTTGCTCTGACAAGAATCAGGATTAAGACCAACACACAACAAGATGTCAAAACCCTTACCAAACAAAAAATTATTCATAAATCCCCGCCTCCATCTTCACAAAGTCTTGAGAGTGCTTTCTTTGAAAGCTAACACGCTCTAACTCGGCAAAATGCTCTTTCTCAATCCTTAAAGCCTCAGAATCCAATTCTTTTATGAACATATCAAACTCTTTAATAAGGTCATCACTCATTTTTTTCGCCTCCTCTTACACTATTTTTTTGAGAAGCGTCTCTGAACTCCTCAAGCTTCTTCTTGTCTTTCTTCTCTTGCTCTAATTTGTCATTAAATTTGTCTGCGTCTATGAGCTCTTCAACGCTGCTTCTTATTATCTTGTGAAGAATGTCAGGATTGAGAGCGTCCACCTCCCAACTTGTATTACCGAACTTTGATATATAATCTTTTGCTCTTGGGTCAGTAATCTTTGCTGGATTTGGAGGAGGATTATATTTCTTAATCTGTTCTTGTGTTAATGCAATCCTAACGACATGAACTTCAGCACCAAATTCCGCTAATCTATCCTCTATATCTCTAACCATATCAACGCCCGAAGGGTCATGGTCGCCAAGATAAAGAATGTAACATACCTTTTCGTCTTGTTTATCTTTTATCCTTTCGGAAGCATCATGCATAGCGGTGCAACTACTATAACCTCTATTAACCATCAAGTTGATATGATAATGAGAAGTTATCCTTCTAAGAACGCCTGAAAGAGCATCCTTCTCTACCCAAACTTCAATATAAACCTCTTGGTCATCCATTCTATCTAATCTATATTGTTCAATGGTATCTTCAATTGCATGAGCAACATCTTGCACCCAATAAGGAACAAAAGGCACTCTAATTCTGTCCTCTATTGCATCCCAATCAACGATACCACTCATACGACCTTCAACGAGAAGCTTAGATAGTTTAGCATATTCTTTTAAACTATTAGAAATAATATCTCTACTAACAAGTTGATAATACAGTTGCCTTAGTGTTAGCCTGTATCCTTGCCTTGAATATTCTTCTATGATTTTATTAATTACTTCAAGCTGTGCTTTGTTCTTATTGTTCAATCTCAGTTTCTCAGTAAATACTTCTTTCATAATCCCTCCTCGTCGGTATTGTTCTTCATAGTTATCTTGTGGTGTAATGGTATTTATATACTTTTCGCTTGTAGAATATATGTTCCGCAGTAATGGTTTTATACCGGCTTTGGCTATAAAATAGCTATAAACTACCAATAACAAACTTGCGATAACCTATTTGTTGCCTTTCAGAACTATCATCTTCTTTAATCACTTTTACTTCAAAGATGTCTCCTGGTTCACAAGGAATATGATGTATGTCTGAGTAATTTTTCACTTCAGTTCTTTTAATTGATGAATCATAATTTGAGTAAATGATGATTCCTGCAAAAAACCACTTTTTAAGGCTTAAAAATGCCTTAAAACATAATTTATTAATTCACAGACATCGAAACCTTTATATATAAGTAAATCACTCTAAATTGTAAATGTTTAAAATTTATGAAATTTGGTGATTAAAATGGAAATCAATCAAGATACCTCTTTCAAGGATTTTTTCAAAAAGGAAATCAGAAAAACAGAAATTATAAAAAATTCCAAGGTATTTGAAATAGCATACCTTCCGAATGAAATTTTTAAAAGGGCGGAAACATTAGACCTTTTTCAGGAAATAGCTAGAATAATAAGATTTGATAAACCCACACATATCTTTTTGAGAGGTTTACCTGGAACTGGAAAAACTGTTACTGTTAAATATCTTCAAGAGCAATTAAAAGGTTTAGGAAACGCAAAATGGCAGATAATCTATGTTAATTGTAGAAATAGGACTGCTGTTGATATTTTGAAGGAATTAAATGAATTAAATTCAGTTCGACTAATATCTGAGGAGCAAATGACCACTTGTTTTATTCAGAACTTGAAAAATAATACGATCTTAGTATTGGATGAGGTTGACAAATCAAGGTATGAAATAAGCAACTTACTCTACCGACTCTCCAGAATATCAGAATCTACGGAAAACCCGACATATAAAAAATTAAGCACAATCTTGATTTCAAATAAGTTGGATTGGGAAAATACACTAGATGGTTCGGTAAGAAGCTCTTTGCAGATGAGAGTAATAAATTTCAATTCATATAATCCGGACCAATTAAAGTCTATTTTAAAAGAAAGAATCCGTGAAGGACTTATATCTCAGGATGTTATAAGTGATCAATTGCTTGACTGGATTTGCAAAATGGTAACTGAGGAAAGACATGGAGATTGCAGAACTGCAATTGAAACTCTTTTTTATGCGGCACAAAATGTAGAAGAACGAGGGGTTAAGACTATAGACATGGAAGATGTGAAATTAGGTTATGGAGTCTGCGTAAAGAAAATTGAAAAAGCAAGAATAATGTCTTTAAAAAATCATGAACTTTATGTTCTTTATGCTATATCAAAGTCAGACACAAAAACTTACGCGAACATTTATAATCAATACAAAGATATTATCAGGTCCAAAATCCATGAGAGGATCTTTTCGTATTCAAAAATATTTCAAGATATAAAATATTTAGAAGATCAAAATTTAGTTAGAAAAAATAAAAAAGAAGGATCAAAAGAATTAACAATTGAACTTACGATTGATGAAAGTGCAGTTGAACGCGAGTATTTAACAAGATCTGAAAACATTAACTCATCTGAATAGCTTATTTATCACTCGATTTGAAATATTTTAATATTCTGCTTTCATCATGATTTGTTTGTTGATTTTTCTTATAAATCTCAATATATATTAATTTATCCTCTTCTTTTCCATAAGCAAAAATAACTCTCACTCCGCTTTTCGAACCGCTTTGTAAAAATTTACAACGAAACTTGGTAGCTTTATATATTGATGAAGAAACGCCTTTTCCTTGCAAACCAGGAATTTGAACTACACCAGTAAGTTTAGTTTTATCTACTTCGAATGCTTTTTCAAAATTAGTTAAGTCTTGTTCAATTGATGGTATCTTCAACTTCCTTAAATCTTTAGAGAATTCAGGAACAGAATCTCGATCAAACAGCGTCATTTGGATATTCTCTCACGGACATCGTGTCATCTCTATAAAATACGAGCTCGTAATCTATCTCTTTTTTATCCTCAGTCGCCTTCCAAGGCATATCTTGATGTGAATAAGAACTTATCTGTTGAGCAGACATAGTGCATAATTTTTGAATCGTTCGGTTTAAAATTCTTAATTCTTCACTGTTTAACAAATTGATCTGAGGAGAATGCAGAGAAAGAAATTTTATCCAAGTATACTTTCCTGATTTAATATGAAGTTCTCTAATTAGCTTGTCTTCTTTTAATTCTTTAATGATTTCATCAAAATGACTTGGTGCTGGACCATGTGTAAGCTTGAAATAACGTTCGCCAAGTAAAGGAATCTCTTTTTCTTCATAGAAATCAAAATCTGAAAAATAAAGTATCTTCCAGATCACGGTTTTGCCAACATTAAATTGAGAGCCACACTTATCTAAAATGTAATGAAGAATCTGCTTATATTTGGCTTTATTAATCGCACCCATTTTAATGTTCACGCTGAACAATCGGAGTATGTTCTTTTGTACTGTTTTAAAGTATATAAATTTTCTTATTTTAAAAACCTTACGCAGGGTTGTCCAGTGCTTATCGCTCCAGTCCATAACCTTAAAATCCTCATTTTCCTCGTTTTTAAGCCTTCTAAAGACTTTATAGCCAAAATAGGGGTTTATAGCCAAAGCTTTTTATACCCATTGCTTCGGGGGAGTGACGAACCTTATGTCCTGCTCTAACAAGGTTACTTGCCTGAAAATCCACTCTTCAAGTTCATCGAACCAAGTCATAAGTTGATGTTTAAATATGTATTCGCCAGTATATTTCTGCTTTGTGAAGCTATTATAATAAGTTAGATTAGCATAGACCATCAACACATAGTTTATTTTGCTTCCCACCTTTTCCTCAATCTTCCTCTTAATCAAGACGTTCATCTCTTTCAATAAATCTTCTCTTCTCATGCCATAAAAGAAAGCCTTAGTATTCCTTATAAGCTCCTTATAATAATCGGGGTTGCCCTTCTTCTCCAACAAGAAAATGCTGTTATAACGCAACTCATTATTATCTCTTCTGACGAGTGTCAAGTAGTAACAACCCCCACAATTTGTTCTGGCTTACATTTATAGCTTTGTTTAATCCCATTTTTTTCTTCTTATCCCTTTATGGACTTTGCGGATTGCTGGTTCAACCCATAGTTTGCTTATTGTTTGCCCTATGCTGCTGCCTATTCCTACGAACAAGCTAGTTATTGCTATGCCGATATAAACGTCTATTTTGCTAATGTTTTCCAGCATTTAAATCGCCTCTTCTATATTATGAAGCAGGTCAGAATTATCAGTAAGCAGACAATAATTGTTGTCTTAATTATTTTGTCCTCCTCATAATCCAGTTGCCTTAGTTGTAAGAGCTTTTGTTCAGGCATACTCCTACTGATGATGCTTACATTAAGCTTTTCTTCAAGGTCAGGAAGCCTCATTATTTATTCGCCTCTGGGACTTCTACCAAGTTCTTCTTCTCAATAAACTTTTTGTGCTCGCTATCAACCCCTGTTGCTTTATCAACTATGCTCTTCATATCCCTCAAGGTCTCGAACATTATTCCTCTCTCAGCCTCCTTCAATATAGCATAATCTATCTTTCTCACGTCCAAGTAGTCGCTGTTTAAGAACCAGAACTCGGAATGAGGAAGGAGACTGAATCCTTTAAGGGTTACATCTCCAACAATATCGTCATGCTCTTCAGGACTTACTCTTATAACGTAAGGGTCGGTGAAGAAACTCATTATTCCTCTCTTAGCGACCGAGAAAACGTCTTGCTCTTCCTTTCCGCTATCATAAACAGGAACGTAAGTGTTAGTCTCCTTATCCAATACTTTCTTTTCAACCTTAACAACCTTCCCCTCTTTATCAGTTTTATCTTCATAAACGCTAGTCCTAGTAAGTATCTGAACACGGCAATAACCTTTAATCTTTCCAAGACAAACCCTGCTATGACCAGCATCCCCGCTAAGATAAAGGTCTCCCACATTATAGCCTTTTATGTTGAGCTTCCCAGCCTCTATAAGCCTTTGCTTATTAACATAAGTTATGTCAAACCTGTGCTTCTTAATGAATAAGTGATAAAACAAGTAAGCTCCACCAAATAAGATTGCTAAAACCCAGAGGATAGTTATGAAAGTTCCTAGTATCTTGAATATTCCCTTAGTCCCAAGAAAATAAACAACGAAAACAATTATTAATATTACGATTATTGCAACTATAATCCAAGCTTTGCTTTTCTTCTCCTTATTCTCAACAACCATCAGATTATGTCCTTCATTCTTATAATCTCTTTCTTCCTACGCCAAATTCTCCTTATGGCTCGTTTAATCAAGAACCAAATAGCATTAGCCAAAACGATGCTCGCAATTATTCCTACTAAAGCAGCGAATAATAATGTTCTAAAGATGCTCTTAATCCTATCCTCCAATACCTGAAAGTTATCATCAATAAACTTTTGACCTTCATTCTGAAACTCCAAACTCATCTCAGTCCTCATCTTATCAAGATAAGCCTTTAGTTCCGCTCTTGTCTTAAAATTCTCATTAATAACGCTATTACGCAAATCATCAATAGAAGCCCCCGAAGAAGAGGTTGTTGTTTGAGCATAAACAGAAAAACAAAATAAAAAAGAAATAAATATTAATAGAATAATTGTTTTTCTCATAATATATCTAATAATCTATAATTCTCTTTAAATACTTTACGCTTTCTTAATCTTCCAATAAACCCAAAACAAAACTCCGAGAATACCTATGAGCATCCATAGTTTATAATCGAAAATGACTATCCCGAAAAATGCGATTTTAGGCTTTAACTCCTCGCATTTAACTCCGACAGCACGAGTATAATCATTAAAGGCAGCTATGCTTCCATCAACCCCGCCTGCATACATGTATTCTGCGCCACTATCTCGCAATATCTTATCCCATTGGTCTTTCGCAGCAATATCGCAGTCGCTTATTGAACAAACATAAGTGTTGCTTAAATAGCTATAAAAATAATTATCTGGTAGTTCGCAAATATCTGCGGCAGTTAAATCGCATTGAACTTTTTGAAAGAAAGACTTGTTGATTATCGGGTAAGCGTCTCCCTCGCAAACTTCCTCAACGTCTCCACCGAATTTTAATCTTATGAATGTAACATCACATTTCACGCAAGGGCTAGGATTATAAAACCATCTTGCAGGAGCAATATCTTTATCAATAGAATAATCTACTCCTAACCAATCCAATATTTCGCTATAAGGAACTTTAAACCCCAAAAGAGAACCTTCATCAGGCAAGAAAGTGTAATTTTCATAATAATTGCTACAACTAACTAACTTCTCAAGTTTTGTAAAATCATCTTCTTGTCCTCGAAACATGTTCGTGCTTCTGAACATCAGACTAGTGCTTTCAATCACATTAAAACCGACGGACACAGGATTGTTTCCGCTATCACAAAAAATTCCGAAAACATTAAGAGCAAATTGAACAATGTTACCGATAAGAAGAATGAGTAATAAAAAAATTATTAGTTGCAAAGGTCTGGGGAGAGTGCTAAGAAAAGTTGAGATTATATCGGTAAAAGTTGAGATTATATCGGTGAGAGCAGTTCCCTTCTTGTTCTTCATTAATCGCTTCATAGTTCATTTTTTCCTTAATAATAAAATGAATACAACAATAATGATGATTATCAGGACTGTTACGAAGCCATAAAACAAGATTTTTGCTAATTGAGCGATAATTCCTTCGGCTGTTGCTGTGAACACGCAAGTGTTTCCTCTGCCAGCTCCTTTTGCGTCACATATCGAGTAATTGAACATGCTGCAAGTATTCCCGAGACCGCATCTTCCGCTTATGCAATCAGCATCAACTTCGCACTTGCTTCCGCTTCCTGTCGTGCTTAGGTTTCCGCAAAGCCATACTCCGGTTACTAGGTCTTTGCAACCTCTGTCTGTCACAATCCAGTCTCCTTGACCTATAATCCATTTACTGCTAAGATTGATATAAAGGGTTTTTTGCTCTCCTTCTTGCAGGCTTACATACCATATTCCTGTTGCGTCATATCCTTGTGGCTCATTCTTTGCAGTGACTATAAGTTGCGCTCCCGTTATGCTGTCATAAAATATTGCTCTTCCATTGCTATCAGTAAGCTTAAATTGGCTTTCTCCTGTTATTTGATTGGATACGCTTACTAAAGTGTTACCTATGGGACTTCCTGTTCCGTTTTGAGTGATTATTGTTAATACTGTTCCTGAGTATGTTGTTGGGTCTAAAGTAAATACTTTTCTGTTACCTCCTGCTTGAACATTAGGATAATCTTTAGGGTTGTATCCTTCTTTGTTGAAGCTTAATGTGTGATAAGTTGTTGTATCATCCACATTAAAGGTTGCGTAGCCTCTACTATCAGTTGTTGTTGTATCAGTATTATCGATTGTTATGCTTACTCCGCTTATGCTTATTCCTGTAACGCTATCTCTAACTTCCATCAATATTTTTGGGCTTGCTGTGCAACCCTGAACATTCACGTAAGCGTTTTGTGTTGTTGGGCTACTTCTATAAGTGTCATCGGCTACGAATATTATTAAGCTCTTTGTTCCGGTAGTCAAGTATTCACAAGGTGGAGGTTCGGGTGTGGAGTAGTAATTTGCCATTGTGCGTCTAGTATTAGCGTCGCAACTTACATCATAATATATTGTGTCACCATTCTGGTCGCTTGCCGTTATGTAAATGTTCACCGTTTCATTAATGCAAGGATTAGTTGTGCTTAGTTCAACATCATCAATGGTTGGCTTCTGATTGATTATTTCTATGCTTTCGTAACTTCCAAAATCGTATATTCCGAATCCTGTGTCTAATGCTACGCTAAACCTGTTCGCACTATTCTTCGTTATCTCATAGGGTATTTCTCCTTCTGCAAGATTTTTAAGGTTAGTTGCTGTATAGAATCCTGAACTTAAAAGGTAGGTGTATGTTTCGCTATTAGCGAAATCGCATACTTCGATTGTTGGGCTGCTCCAATCTGTGAGAGTAGTTCCGACTATTACCAAGTTATCTGTTAATGCTTCTAGACTAACAACATTTCTATCGCTTCTACACTCAGCAATAAGAACTGGGCTGCTTAGGTTTGTTAAATCATATTTCCTTATTCCTAATCTGCTGCTAATTATGAATAAGTATTTGTTATTACTGCTTATGAGGTCATTTCCATACATTATTCCTCCAGCAGTAGTTATTGTTGATGATTCCGAAACGCTACCACCATTAATTAAAGCGTCACTAGCATTATAAACTTTTATGCTTGTTCCTTTATGAACCATTACTGCGTCAAGAGTGTTATCTGCGTAAAGGCTATAACAAGGATTGTTGCCGCTATCGAGTGTGAAGTCAAAATCGTTGCTTGTGCCATTATACCATAAAATTCCATCACTAGTTATTCCTGAGTTGCAAACCCACACGCTCCCTTCCTCGTAGCTCGTGATGTCTGTTATGTCGTCATTGCTTATTCCTGCAACGCTTATATCATCCTCCTTAACCAATGAACTAGCAGTTCCGAATTCTGCGCCTGCATAAATGTAAAGCTCATTATTAGTTCCTATATAGCTATGGTTTCCTTGTATTTGCAAGCTTTTAAGAACATTCATGCCTGTAGTGCTAGAAGTTATTGTTAAATCATCAGAGAGATTAACAAGATTATTAGTTAATAAGTTAGCTGTGGCACTCCAAATCTTCATGATGCCTCCTTGTTTTCCTATGAACCAACTCTTACCATTACCTTGAGTATCTGCGCCTCTAACATCACTCAATCCTGTAAGTTTCCTTTCACTAATATTATATGCTGTAACATTCTCAAATCCTTCCTCTATAACCTCCCAAATAAAAGAAAGATTATAAGTATCATAACCTACACCATAATTCGCCCTTCCATCAATCGTTACGGTATAATCATTTACAGCAAAGTTTTGCCAATCACTACCGCTTATTTCATTAGTGGCTGTGTATCCGCTAGGAACATTTCGCCAATCCCAAGTATAAAGACTCCCAAATTCATCATTAATATTAACGGTAATATTACTCTCCTCTCCATAAGGGTCAATAGGAGTAGCACTAAAAGTTGTTGTTGCTCCCAATAATGCAGGATTGGGACTTGCGCTGCCAACAACACTAAAATCGTTAATCGTTCCTTCATAACCATAAGTTTCGTTATAAACATAAACTCTTACCATTGATGAAGTATATAATATTATGTCCTCTCGATTATCGCCGTCTATATCGGCGATAGAAATACCAGCATAGTTTAATTGAGGCAAATCTGTTATGTTAAAATACTTGTAATTATCAACTCCATAAAGATAACTAGTAGAAGTATATCTTAAAAATATTAATGGGATTGTTCCAACAACACTACCAATATATAAATACCAAGTATGACTAAATCTTCCACCATACTGATAACCTGTATAACTATCAATCGTCGTTCCTGTTCCTGTTGATGCTTTATACCATATATAACTTCCACTTCCAGCACTTACGCTTGGGTGGGTGTATAGTATTGAGTAATATGCTGGACTTCTTTGAAGCAATTTTACTTTAGCAGCCCCATATGACCCGCCACTCCAAGCTCCAACATAATTACTATGGAGGATTACTCCTTCATAACTTATAAGAACTGCACCACACTTAGTATTAGTTGCATCTCCGCAACTTCCACCTTCTTTTATTAGAAGAAACTCGGCATTTTCTCCATCATCATTAATAATATGTATATCATTAGCATTACCAAGATTTGTTGAAACATTAGTTCGTTTAATAAGATTAAACTCATAATCATAGACTAATATACTATCCCATGTTGAACTAATTGCTTGAAGTACAACAACTTCTTCTATTCCATCATCATTAACATCAAAACCGCTATCAATAGGATTAGAAACGCTTGCCAAAGGCAAACTTACGCTAACATTATGATAATTAGTATCATAATATATTTTTTTTAATAGAGTTCCTGTGCTTTGAGTAAAGAATATGTAATGGTCATTCTCAAAGCTTATGTGGTCTATTGTTGAGTTATAAATATTATCAAGCTCATACTCATTTTTTATCGTATTAGTTGTTAAGTTCTTGACATAAAAATCGTTGTCATAAAATGTTATTAGTTCTGTATATCCATCATTATCTATATCTCTTGCAAAAACGGCGTTAAGATTACTAATTACTTCGCTAGCTAATAAACTTGAAAAAGTCGTATTATAAACGAGAATACTTGTATCACTAACTAACCAATGTTCAGGAACTCCATCTTTATTTGTGTCTATGAAAAAATAATTTGTTCCGCCTTGCGTTGAGTTGGCATAACTATAATAAGTTTCTCCCTCTTTTGTTTCTAAATCATTAAGTTCAGTATATGATTTAATTGTTATTGAACTATAACTTGCTGTTGGTGAGTATCTTTTACTACCCAAATCTTCGATATAAGCTGTTGCACTCATCATTGTTGCTATGAGCATTATTATTCCTATAATCCATGTCATTAAACTTTTCATTTTTATCATGTTTTTCATCTTCCCATCGCTTTTTTTCTCAGGCTTGCTATTATCAAAACTAATATTAAAGTGATTAATAAGCCTATAAGTATGTATGCTACATTATTTTTTGTCCAGATTATCCTGTTAATTATCCAGTCAGGCTTATCATAGGTTGGTGTTATGCAGTGTTGGCTTTTAATGGTTGTTCCGTCGTTGCTTGTGCAAATCACTTCCATTGTGAAGGGAGTGTCTGTTCTTACGTTCTTGCTAGTATAAAAAGCGTTAAGTAATCGACTGCTTGGCTCGAAGCAAGTTCGGGGTTCTTCTTCTCCGACCTTCCAGCTTACGAGTGCGTTTGTGCTTTTCTTGTACTCAGGATTAGTCTGTAAAAGAGTTCCATTCTGCAAAATATTTACTACGCAGCAATAAGTCTGATTAGAGGGCATTTCGCATTGAACATTAATTTTGTTGCTAAGGATGGGTATTGCATCGTATTGACAGGTAAAGTTTATTGTAAGATTCTCTTCGCAAATAGGAACTTCACTGCAATTCTCAATTACGGTTTCATTAAAGGGGCTGAAAAGTATGCTGCAATCAGCCTCTAATTCTGTTACGTAACAGCAAGTATAAAAATTGTTATCAACCCAACTGCTAGTTCTTGTTCCATTAATACAATCACCCACCACTTCTTCAATATCTTCATTACAAGGAGTTTCATTATCAACTGTGAAAGTGCTATTAACACTTCCACTCCAACTTTCGTAAGTGCAATTAACAAAATACCAATAATCCCCTAAAGAAAAGGAATCATTTATCTCTATACAATACAATCCTTCGCCTTCATTATTCATATCCGTATAAAGATAAACGCTATTATTATCTGTGAAACTGCAACTTCCAGTAGTAATCGGAGTTCCATTAGTATAAAGTAATAATACGCATTGGTCAAAAGGAGGAACATTAGCCAACACTATTACCGTAAATAATAAAATCATATACAATCCTATTAATATCAGGTTTTTTTTCATGTTAGGTTTAGGTATCCGTCGCTGTCAATAAATACGTATCCTGTCGTGTTAAAGTTTATGTTATCGCAAATGATTGTGCTGCTTATGTTTATTGTGTCTGTAGTTGTTCCGTTAGTGAAAGTTAAGTTAAATCCTGCATTGTTACAAGCAGAAGTTATGTTGCAATGGTCTAGCATATTTATAGCCCAATTACTTGCTGGGCTCGGGCAGGAGCAGGTATCAGCACTCGTAGTCAAATAACTAAAAGGAGTTGCACAACCAGTATTATTCCAGTTATTTGATGTGTCATTAGCATACACACACCATCTTATTGTTGCCCCTACTGTTGAATTTACTGTTTTGGTGACATTTGACCAGTCCGGATTTGTTGTGAAAGCCACCCAAGAATCATTAACCAAAGTTCCTGTTCCATTATCAAAGCTGAATATGTAGCCACTCAAACCAACGGTATCATTCCATTTCAAGCTGTGTTTTATGTTTGTTCCTGCTATTGTTGAGTTTGTTGAATTGTCTGAATAAGTTGGTGGAGTTGTGTCTACTGGTTCATCTTTTATTCGCATGATAGAAACATAATCATCAGTGTAAGAAGAAGTAATCAGGTAATTTCCGTCTGGAGAAACAGCTAATGCACGAATGCCATCAATAGAATAATCGCCATCCACATCATTGTATGTTGCTAATGGAACTATTGCGCTTTTATTTGTTATGTTCATTATTGAAGTATAATTATCAGTGTAAGAAGAAGTAATCAGGTAATTTCCGTCTGGAGAAACAGCTAATGCCGTAATCTGGTCAACAGAATAACTGTTATCTGCATCATTGTATGTTGCTAATGGAACAATTGCGCTTTTATTTGTTATGTTCATTATTGAAACATAATCATCAGTGTAAGAAGAAGTAATCAGGTAATTTCCGTCTGGAGAAACAGCTAATGCCGTAATCTGGTCAACAGAATAACTGTTATCTGCATCATTGTATGTTGCTAATGGAACAATTGCGCTTTTATTTGTTATGTTCATTATTGAAACATAATCATCAGTGTAAGAAGAAGTAATCAGGTAATTTCCGTCTGGAGAAACAGCTAATGCCGTAATCTGGTCAACAGAATAACTGTTATCTGCATCATTGTATGTTGCTAATGGAACAATTGCGCTTTTATTTGTTATGTTCATTATTGAAGTATAATTATCAGTGTAAGAAGAAGTAATCAGGTAATTTCCGTCTGGAGAAACAGCTAATGCACGAATGCCATCAATAGAATAATCGCCATCCACATCATTGTATGTTGCTAATGGAACAATTGCGCTTTTATTTGTTATGTTCATTATTGAAACATAATCATCAGTGTAAGAAGAAGTAATCAGGTAATTTCCGTCTGGAGAAACAGCTAATGCCGTAATCTGGTCAACAGAATAACCGCTATTTGAATCATTGTATGTTGCTAATGGAACAATTGCGCTCTTATTTGTTATGTTCATTATTGAAACATAATCATCAAGGTAAGAAGAAGTAAATAAGTAATTCCCATCTGGAGAAACAGCTAATGCACGAATGCCATCAATAGAATAATCGCCAGCTGTATCATTATAAGTTGATAACCCAACTATTTCATAATCCGCCCACTCTAAAATATCAAAACCTTTTATATTAGGTATCCATTCAACTTTCTTTTCTCCAGTAGTATCAGTAAACAATCCTATCTTAATGTTTTTAGGAAGCTTGTCCAAAGAATCAAATCTTGTCCAATTAGTTCTCGTTGCATTCTGGCAAATAATGGTTGTTTCTTTAAGTTTTGGTTCGTATTCTAAAGCATCAAAACATTCCTCAACTTCATAATCAGTTCCGTATTTAAACCAATATTCCTTTGTCTTTTCCCTGTAATTATCTTTTATGTCATAAAAACTAATTGAATCAAACAAACTATCACCGCTAAAATCTTCTAAATAAAACTCTGCTACCTTCATATCTTCATCTTCTGTAACCCAGACATTATAAGGAGAGGTTAATTTAATGTCTAATAAAACAGCATTTTTATCATCCTTAATCTCTAAACTTTTCTCAGATGAATTATAAATCTTAGTCAATCCATCTTTCTTTTCAACAGAATCTGTTGTTCTTAAAATATCAATATAAGAATAATCTCCTATCGCATCATAGTACGTGCCCGAACCAACTATTGTTGCTACAATCATTATCATGCACGCTCCGATAAGTAGTAATCGTTTATCCACAATTTCCCAACCTTCCGCCATTACTAAATATTATGCATTTGACTGCTGTAATGTTCTCGCTTACGCTAATATTAGCTGGGAATGTGAATGTTCCTGTATTACCGAATGTTCCTGCGCTTATGTTTCCTGCTCCGAGTAGTGTTCCGTTGAGTATTCTTCCCCCTACTAAAGTGTTGACTGTTTCGTTAAGCATCCTAGCTCCTACAAGACTTAGTACCGTGGCATTCATTGCTCTTGCTCCTACTTCGCTCATAAGAGTAGCATTCATTGCTCTTGCTCCGACCTCAGAATATAAGGTTGCATTCATAACCCTCGCTCCCACTTCTGAAAGTAGGGTGTTGTTCTGGGCAGTATTGGTGGCGTCAATTATTGTTGTGTTAAAGAATCCGAGTATTTGGATGTTAGATGAGGTGTTTACGCTGTTTATTAGGTTTGTTTCGTTGTATGCTGCTGCTCTTAGGTTTATTGTGTTGTTTAGTTTTGTTTCGTTAAAGGTGAATTGTAATGTGCTTAGGTATAGGTAGGTGTCGTCTGCTGTGTATGTTGTGTCTGTGAATTGTGCTGTTAGGTTGTCTCTTCCTGTTATTGCCAGGTTTAGTGTTTCTGTTGCTCCGCTTGTGCTGAATCCTATGCTTGTGGTGTAGTTGTTTTGGTCTGTGTCAATATCTGTGAACTGAGCAGTCAAATTAGCCATACCAGTCCTAGCCAAATTAATTGTTTTAGTGGTCGTTCCATCAACACTAATCGCAGTAGTATAATTATTTCCGTCTCCGCTAGCAGCTACCGCGCTGCATTGTACTCCGCTTGTTGTTGTGTTCTCAACGTACTGTCCATCAGGGCAATTACCAGTCAAAGCCTTCAAGTTAGCTGTAGCATTTACATTAGTTATACTATTATTCTGTGCAGTATTGGTAGCATCTACTACAGTAGTCAAGGCTTTCAAGTTAGCTGTAGCATTAACATTAGTTATTGTGTTGTTTTGTGCTGTGTTTGTGTTGTCTATTATTGTTGTGTTAAAGAATCCGAGAACCTGTATGTTACTGCTAGTGTTTACGCTATTAATTCTTAATGTTTCGTTGAATGCACTTGCTAAGGTTGTTATTGTGCTGTTAAGTGTTGTTCCATTAACGCATAGTATTCCTGTGCAGTTAGCTAAGTAATAGCTTCCTGTGATGTTCCATATCGTGTCTACTCCTCCCGTATCAGTGAAACTGGCTGTAAGGTTATCCATACCTATCCTTGCCAAGTTAATAGTCTTGGTGCTTGTTCCGTCAACGCTCAAAGCAGAAGTATAATTGTTCAAGTCAGTTGTTACAACTGTTATGCACTGACTAGTCGTTCCTGCGGTAGTGGTTGTGACATTTTGAGCCACATCGTTTCCTGTGCAACTGGCTGTTCCTGGATAAGCTTTTGTGTTGGCAGTAGCATTAGCACTTGTTATATTGGCTTGTATTCCTGTTTTGTCTGCACTCCAATTACCCACTCCAGCAACCACCTCCACCAATGTCAAGTTGCTTGTCCCTATTGACGGCGTGTTTTGTAAGTTACTCCAATTTAACATTCCCACGAACCAACTAGCGGTAATATTGAATAACCCAGCATCCCAATTACCAGTTAAACCTACGTTACCATCCTTGTGTATACTGTAGGGGTCTGTCTCTGAAGAAGAAGGGGTTGCAGGTCCTTTGCTTATAGCTACCCAATCAAACTGATGATTATGAGTTGATGAGCCAACATTAGAACTATAAAATCTTAATTGAACAATGCCACTAACGATGTGGTCTGCTATATCATAAACGTTCATGGTCATAATATTATAATCGGGGCTTACACCGACCGTTCTATAACTTTCCCAACTATCAAGAACGCTATCCCACAGGGCTATATCCATTGTGTGACTTTCTGTTGTGGCAGATTTATACCTCACTATAATCTGATTAAAATCTGTTATTCCAGTAAAATTAACTCTGAAATCAATATCAGAATTAACCTCGGAAACATTATAACTAATACTATCATAACTTGTGATGTTGCTTATTCCTCCGCTTGAAGTTCCAGTAACATTAGTTATGGCTGAAGCATTATAAATAGTTACGATTAATAAACTATCGGCATAAGCGGTATCGTTGAATACGCTGGCATTATAGCATTGAACTCCAGTGGTTGTTGTGTTCTGAGTTACTGAACTTCCCGTGCAAACTCCGGGATATGCTTTAGTGTTTGCTGTAGCGTTGACATTAGTAATGTTGGCTTGTATTCCGCTAATTTGAGAAGTATGAGTTACTACTGTCGCATTAATATTCGCAATGGCTGTGGTGTCGTTATAAACTGTTCCTACGGCTAGGCAAGTAGCATTACTTTTGGTTTCGTTATAAGTGAATGTTGTTCCTGAAAGGTACAAGTATATGTTGTCTGCCGTGTATGTTGTGTCACTGTCTGCTTTGCATTGTACCCCGGTAATGGTAGTGTTTTGTACAACATTATTTCCTGTGCAGGTGCCCGGCAAGGCTTTTAATCCTATAGTGTTGTTCTGGGCTGCGTTAGTGTTATCGGTTATCGTTGTATTGAAAAATCCTAATACCTGAATGTTGTAGCTAGTATTAATTCCTGCTATGCTGTTGTTCATGTTAGTCAACCCAGCATCCAAAGTCCCATTAACTATCCTATTACCAGCGTAACTGTATAATGTAGCGTTCATAAGCCTAGCACCCACTTCAGAAAGCAAAGTATTATTCTGGGCAAGATTAGTAGCGTCAATCACCGTCAGATTAACAAATCCGAGTACTTGGATATTGTAGCTTGTGTTAACGCTATTAATCTTGGTGGTTTCATTATAAACAGAAGCAACAGATAAAATTGTTAAATTATTTAGAGAATCATTAAAAAATATTACATTACTGCCATTATTGTAGAGATAACCATTGCCAACACTAAAAGAAGTACCGTTAGTACCGTTTGTCCCTGCGGTTCCATTAGTACCATTAGTTCCGTTCGTTCCATTCGTTCCCGCACTCCCAGGAGTTCCAGTAGTTCCTTGTGGTCCTGTTAAGTTTGGCGAGACATAACTTTGTCCAGTATTCCATGTTATTGTGAAATTTCCTCCACTCCAAGTAATAGAGGTTATGTTTGCTGATGTTCCGTTTGTTCCATTCGTTCCGCTAGCCCCTGTAGCACCAGTCTCTCCCTGAATTCCTTGAGGTCCAGTAAGATTTGGACTCACTGTAATATTACCATTGCTCCAAGTAATTGTGAAATTGCCACCGTCCCAAGTAACACTACTAATGCTGATATTCTGACCGTCTGTTCCATTTATTCCTGATGGTCCAATCTCTCCTTGTAACCCTTGTTCTCCCTGCGGACCCGTTAAATTATCTGTTGTGAAATTAAGATAATTAGTTCCATTAGAATAATAGAATTTCCAGAGATAAGTCCCATCGCCATTATCAATTACAGTAACATTTGTTGATAAACCATTAGTCCCATTAGTTCCGTTAGTTCCACTAGCACCAGTCTCTCCCTGAATTCCTTGAGGTCCAGTAAGATTTGGACTTATAGTTATGTTTCCGTTGCTCCATGTTATTGTGAAATTCCCACTATCCCAAGTTACACTTGTTATGCTTATGTTAGTTCCGTCTGTTCCATTCGTTCCATTCGTTCCATTACTTCCACTAATTCCCGTTTCTCCCTGTATCCCTTGAATACCTTGTTCTCCTTGTGGACCAGTCAAATTAGTGCTATTAGTCTGATTACCATTGCTCCAAAGGATGCTGAAGTTACCAGCATTCCATGTTATGCTTACAATGCTGATATTGCTTCCATTAACTCCATTAGTGCCGTTTATCCCGTTAGTGCCGTTGGCTACGGCTATGCAATTAGTTCCATTACTCTGACAATAAGTCCTGAAATCACTAATCTGAGACTCGGTTATGATTATTCCATTACTTTTATCCCAAGCACTAAAATTACCCAAGCTCAAGATTGTAGTAGAATAATTATATCGTTGGTCATTTATGCCAAGATAAAGTGCTCCGGCACTCGTACTGTTAAGCCAAGCAAAAGGATTCAAAGCTATCCTAGAATCAATAGTATAATTACTTATTCCTGAACTTCTAGCATCAATGGTGTTGTTAAGCAATGTTTCATTAAAAGTGAATTGTAATGTGCTTAGGTATAGGTAAAGGTTATCAGCAGTGTACTCAGTATTAGTATCCGTGTCTATATCAGTAAAACTAGCTGTTAAATTACTCATGCCACTTCTTGCGAGATTAATAGTTTTGGTAGTTGTTCCATCAAAGCTTATACTAGTCGTATAGTTAGTTCCTCCTCCTGATAAACTGAGACAAGAACCTCCATTTATGCACACATCATTGCCTGATGTTATGTTAAGACTTCCATTAAGTGTTAGGTATCCTCCGTTAGTAAAAATGTTTGATAAACCTAGGGAATAATATCCTGTGTTGTTCATAACATAAGCGTTTCCTAAACGTATTATTGGTGGAGTAGTTGGTATTATGTGATAAACTTCTCCTAAGTATATTATTGGAGTGGAAGCGGTTGTTATGAAAGAAGTTAGAGGAATAATGAATATTAACGCAATTAATAACGATAGAAATAATCGGTTTGGGTGATTAATAATTTTTGTAATGTTCATTATTCCTCGCTTCCTTTAACTCCCTTTAATAATTTATGCTTATAAAGTGAATCATCTAGTTTATTGCTTTTTTATACTTT
>Ga0315289_10003294_pt1 | contig 24515 bp, 16 predicted proteins | sample YL17G11_40_MG_FD_203452 | JGI IMG/M metagenome (GOLD analysis project Ga0315289, IMG submission 203452) | Sediment microbial communities from Yellowstone Lake, YNP, Wyoming, USA - YL17G11_40 | ecosystem: Environmental > Aquatic > Freshwater > Lake > Sediment | place: USA: Wyoming | collected...
CCGCTCGCCGTGACTCCTCTCCAGCCATTCCACGACACTGTGTCGTTGCGAAGCTCCGCGTTCGAGGCCTGGTCGCATGAAAGGCCCACGGGGCTTTCCGTGAGGAGGCAGTTGGCGATTGTCGCCGATGAACCACCTATGCACGAGATGCCAGCCGAGCCTTGTTGAGTGACGACGCAGTCCGAGACGGCCCCACTTCCTCCGTCAAGCATGATTCCGGCGTTTGGGTTATATATCATGTGGCATGAACGTATAGTGGCGGTGCTCTGGAAAGAGTAGATGCCGTTTTGCCCGCACTCGAGAATCATGCAGTTGCTTATCTGTGCTTCAGAGAAAAAGCATGCGATGGCGTTATCGCCGCCGCTGATGACGAAGTTCTCGACGGACGACTGACCCAGAACAAAAAAGACCGTGTCGCCAAAGGCGACGATTCTCGCGGGCGCTGCGCCAAAGCCGCGAACCTGCGCGCCGTGGCAAACGAAAAGCCGGTCCTCGTAGTAGGTGCCCGTAAGCGCGTTCACAATCACGCGGTTGCTTCCGGGGGGCCTCGACGGCTGCTCATCCGGGAAGGCGCCGATATGAACGTTTCCCTCCCCTGCGTTCAGGCAAGGAGAACCCGTCCCGAGGTGATAGTTATAGACCGACAGCGCCGACCCAATCTTAGTGAAGGGGTTCTCTTGCGTACCGCCCTGAGGGCCGTCATATCCGGCGTCGGCATACAATGGGTTGTCGGAATTGTTGAAGGTCCCCCAAGCGATAAGTCGGGGGTCCGCAGAAATGTTCCCGTTAATTCCGACGAAGTCGCCGTCCTGGATGTCGGAATAGCGGACGGAGCTTGCGTGGGCAATTCCCTCGAGGTCATCCCAGTTGTCCCAGAGGATGCAGCTGGTCAAAGCGGGGTCTGAATCCGAGGAAAAAACGCCGTAACCGTTCGCGGCGAGCGTGCAGTTGGAAATCGCGGGAGCCGACGACACGACGCACTCGACGCCGTACCGCGGGTTCTGCGCAATAACGCAGCGGTTGACCTCCGGCGCGGACGATTCGATGAAGATTCCGCAAGACGCATTCCGCCAGATAACGCACTCGCTGACCGTCGGGGATGCACCGACGCATCGGATTCCATAGTAGCCCCCGATGATAGTGAAGCCACGGAGCGTTGCGTCGTCCTTTCCCTCGACCGTCGCGAAGGGAGACGATTCGCTGATACTCCGGATGACGCACTCGCCTGCGCCCGTCCCGATGACCTCCACCAATTCCTTCAGGACAATATTCTCGAAGTATTCGCCCGGCATGACCTGCACGACATCTCCGGGGCCGGCAGCGTCAATCGCTGATTGAATGGTCGAGTATTGTTCGCCCGGGCCGACGATTAAGGTTGTCGCGGCACACGTTCCTGCCGTTAAGCAGCTCAAGCACAGCACGACGAAAAAAACCACATATTTCATCGAGGCATCTCCTCTCTCGCTTGGAACCGAGCAGTTCTCGCCGACAAAGGACAACCGCGGCGCCTCCACTCCTTTTCCTCGGACAGCAGTGAGATCATAACCTCGTCGGAATCCCCGTTCAAGTGCCATGGTTTCTACCCCAACCTTTTCGAGCGTCTAATGTCAGGGTTTGCAGCGCGGAGAAAAGTCTTGACGGGAGAGAACAATGCTGGTACTTTTCAAAAGGGTGTTCGCCTATCCGCGAGATGGTTCTTGCGGCGTGCTGTGGGACAGGACTGGTGGTTCTTCACTGGAGTCGCGCGGGTTGCTGTGCGCTAAAAAGACCCGCGGCCGTTTTTGTCATTTACATCTATGAGGGCGCAACCTATGGAAGCTTACCCGAAGATTGTCAGGCTGAAGGATGGGACGAAGGTAACGCTGCGTCCCATGGTCAAGGAGGACGTGCAAAAGCTCCTGGCCTTTTTCCGAAAATTGCCCGAAGAGGACAGGCTTTTCTTGAAAGACGACGTCACCGACGAGAAGGTCATTCGCCGCTGGGCGGACGAGCTCGATTACGACAAGATTTTTCCTGTCCTGGCGGAGGCGGCGGGAGAAATCATGGCGGACGCGACTCTCCACATGCAGGAGCGCGGTTGGATGAAACATATCGGGGAGGTTCGGTGCGTCGTGGCCAAAGAATTTCAGAGAAAAGGGCTGGGGACGATAATGATACGGGAGATGTTTCATCGAGCACTGCAAAAGGGGCTTGACAAGCTTCGCGCGGTGATGCCGGACACGCAGGTCGGGGCGATCCGCGCCTTTGAGAAGATAGGGTTCAAGAGAGAGGCCGTTCTGAAAGAGTCCGTGCTTGATATAAAAGGCAGCAGACACGACTTAATCATCATGACAAATAGCGTCGCCGAACTGTGGCGAAAGATCAGCGACCAACTGGAGGCCGTAACTTTTTCCGCGGAACATTGAGGTGTCGAAGCGGGGCGAGGGATAACGGGAGCTTGTACTCCGCCGGTCACGGTGCACTCACCACGCAGCACGCGGAGAGCGCACAGGAATGTCAGACGGGATTAACAGGATTTTCAGGATCATCCGGTCCATCCTGTTATCCTGTCCAACTCTTGTCCTCTTCTCTGCGACCTCTGCCGCCCACAACTGAGAAGACGACGGGAGCTTCGGGATTTCTCTTGCGGCGACGACCACGGGGACGTCGGCGCCGTTCGGTCCGCGATTCGTTGGTTTCGGGGTCAACACCGGGTCATGCAGAGCATAATATCCGAGAAGTGGCAAGGCGTTCCCAGGAAGAGGGCGCCGTTGCAGCAAAGTCGCGAACTCAAGCGGTAAGAAAGATGATTGCTGTCATTCTGGCGGGCGGAATCGGGAAAAGGCTTGGAGAGCTTTCAGGGAAGGTCTCCAAGGCGATGCTGCCGATTCTCGGAGTCCCGATTAGCGCAAAAATCATCGAGCAGGTTCTTGTCGAGGCGCCGATCCGGAGGTGTGTCGTCGTCGTGAGAAGCGCCGACCAGGACATCGCGCGCTATCTCCGGGATAATCCGTTCGGTGGCGCGGAGACCCGATTTGTGTTTCAACCGGAGCCCCTCGGAATGGCCGACGCACTCAAGAAAGTCGTCGAGCAATCGCCCATCGAGTCGGATTTCCTCCTGGTTGCGTGCGATAATCTTTTCGAGCCAGGGGCGGTTGCGGAGCTGCACCGCACGCATTGCCTGAGCGGTCTCGACGGGGTCATGTGTCTTCTTCGCGTGGGCAAGGACGAAATCGCGGGAAAGAGCGGGGCAGCGTACCTCGATTCGGGAAGAGTCGCCCGAATCGTCGAGAAGCCATCGCTGGAGGAGGTCCGCACGGACCTGGCGTCCATACCCTTATACGTTTTCACACCGAAACTCCTCGAATACTTGCCCCGCGTGAAGCCGTCGAAGAGGGGAGAATACGAATTGCAGGACGCCATTCAGATGCTCATTGATGATGGCGGAAGAATCGGATACACAATCACGAACTGGAGGCGGACAATCACGACGCCCGACGACCTTCTTGCCATAAACCTGGAAATGCTGAGAAAGAAAGCAGGGCAGGGAGGCATCGTGGTTCCGGGTGTTGAAATCGAACAGTCGGTCATGGTCGGGGAGGGTTGCGTGCTGCTGGAGGGGTCGCGCATTGGGCCAAACGTTTTTGTTGGCACCGGAAGCACTATTGGGCGGGGTTGCCGATTATCGAATTGCGTTGTCTTGCCGGGGACGATTTTGCCCGACGGAACTGTGGGGGACGGCCAGCTTTTTTACTGAGAAAAGGTATGTGGCGTCTCAGCCCTTTTCGGCAACGACGACGGCTATGGCGTAGTGGCGGTCGTGGGAAATGGAGAGGTGCAGAGCTGTCACTCCGGCTTCGCGTTGCATGGCGGCTGCGGCGCCCGTCAACCGGATAGAAGGCGGCGAGGATTCAGTGCCGAGGGTTTCAAAATCGGGCCATTTCATTCCTTTTTGCCAGCGGCCGCGAAGGGATTTGAAAGCCGCTTCCTTGGCGGCGAAGCGTGCAGCGTAGCGAAGGAACATGTCTGCCTTCCCCTCGCAATGGGCTATCTCGTCGGGGGTGAAGACCCTCCGAACAAACCTCTCGCCGAATTCAGCGACCGCTTTGCGAATTCTCTCTACCTCGACGAGGTCAACGCCAACACCGTGAACCATTCGTCACGCTCCTTCTCTTTTCGGCATCGCCAGATTTTACGCGAAATCGTCGCGCAAGTCTCCCCTGAAAATCAGCGCTGCGCGGCGAGTTGGCGGGCCTCTTGCAAAGCCGCGGAGACCAACGCAGAACCGCCGTCAACCTCTGCGTCCAAGCGTCTTGGCGAGAGAAAGCAGAATCCGACGCCCGGCGTGAAAATGAGGACTCCACAGGCTGGATTTCCATGCTCCGCAAGTGAACGAACCTCATGAAAGACTTCGGTTCATTCCTTGCACGCTAAGGAGTGCCGGTCTGCCGCAGGGGCCTCGGAGACCCTCGGTTCAGGGGCCAGGGACGACGACCTCTTCGCGTCGGACGCTGTGAGTTGCCCCTCGCCAAACGATGATAGGGTCTCCGAACCCGTGGAAAATGCGGAGCTCCCTGGCGCCTTCAAAACTGTCTCCCTTCATGACTCGCATGGTGAATAGCGCCCCGTCAGGATACTTTCGCCCCCCCCAGCTTTTGGCATAGAAAGCGGCGAACGTTTGTCCCTCGACGACGAATCCACACGGCGGCAATGCAACCTCCCCGCCGAGTCTCGACTGTACCGTCTCGTCGCTCTCTCCGAAGTTCACTACGACAGTGGTTGCATCTTCGCCCTTGCCGTATGTCGCGCGGCGAACTGCTCGATTCGGAGTGAGAAATTCGAAGAGAGCGAGTCGCTCGTGGGCTGTTACCTCGTGAAGGGGGCCGAGAACCTCGTGGGTGGTCTTCAGAAAGGCATCGGTCGGATGCAGACCTTCAGCCCAGCCGTTGTCAGTGCGCGTAAAGCAGGCACGCGCATCGCGCAGCCGTTCCTCCGCGGGCCTGCTCTTTCGTCCCTTCCCTGCCTCCTTCGTCCAATAGAGATGGTCCGGGATGGAGTGATAATGGAGAGGCCGGGCACAAAGGACGTGATGTGCTACATACTCAGCTGCCTCGCCCCCACGGTAGCCGTACTTGCCGTAGCATACCTGGCAGTCGTGATAAACCATCTCCCAGAAGGGAATGACCGTCGCCCCGAGCTCAGCAGGGTTCAGGTTATGAAAGTATCGGCCGGAGACACCGACCAGTCCCTCAAAGAAATCGCTGTGAGGCAGTGCCCACTCACGCCCGCATTCGCTCCCGAACAGTCCGAAGAGCTCTCGTGCCTTGTCGCTGAGCTTAATTTTCCACGCGATGTCGTCGTTCCGGCCAATGGGGTGATTCGGGTCCGCGCACTCGCGGGGTCCGACGGCATACATCGTATCAATAAAGTAACACCAGGGGGCAAAGAACTTGTAGATGCCCGGCAAGTTCTGCGGGCGCATCGCCAGCTCGACTTGCTTGGGCGCACAAACCATGAACGCCCTCCCGCCAAGCCATCGCCCGCCCTGGATAAGCGAACCATCCGGCCGCTTCTCGATGAACGCCGGATCCCAGCTTTTCGCGTCGCGGTACATGTCCTGATAGTTGTCATGAAAGCAGGCGACATAGTCAAGCTTTTGAATCCGCTTGACGGCGTTGGCAAGCGCTTCGTTTCCACCGCACTCGGGGTTCGCCGGCAGATTGTCAGGATGCCGGCAATCGTAGCCCCCTTCCGTCCAGCCGCCGAGAATGAAAAGGCAACGGGTTATGCCGAGGTCATTGTGTATGTGTTCGGCGACTGAAGCAGCCTCGTCGAACGTCCAGCGGACCGTGACCGACTCCTCCTTCGTGCTTTCCTCATTCATGCGGCGAGAGAGGCAAGTCCAGAGCTTAACGTTCGCTGCACCGAGCAGACGTTCCGCTCGGCTGTCCCGACGGATTTTCTGCGCAAGCGTAACCGCCAACCCCTTATCCTCGGCGATGCGGCGGTATCCGGCGGCCAGTGTGTTCCAATCTCCCTTTCCGAGAGGCGTCAGGCGAATCGAGCGAGCCGTGCGCTGAAGCGAAAAACTCGCGGTGAGTCGCTGACGTTTTACCGGCTCGTTGGAGAGCGTGCTCTGGAGCTCTGGCCATACATAGGCGTCGTCCCAGCTCACGACGAGCGCCGCGCCGCTCTTCAAAAACCCCATGGTGTTCATGTGGCATCCTTCGTACTCGGACGTCCCGAACGTCCGCTTGAAAGCCACGCCGCTGTTCGCCGGTATCAGCAGCCCCTCACGGCAGGGCACGACCACGAAGCCGTTCTCGGCGTCGGTGACCGCGAGTGCGTCCTCGAGGACACGGATGTCGCCGACATCCTTTCCCTCGTAGCGGATTGAGAGCGAGCGACCGTCGTCTGTCAGCTCGAAGCCCACCGCGGCGCCGCTCTCATTGACCAGACGTGCCGCGCGAGGCGTAACGCTGGCGGAGCGAAGTTCGCCCTCTAACCCTTTGGCAGCCCCACGACTCGCCATCCCTTCCGTTGGCCATCGAACCCCTGCGCTCTTGTCGAGCAACGACCAGTTTCCCGATTGGGGCGCGACCTCGATGAGGATCGAGCTGCTCTCGAGACGCAGCGTCTTGTTTTCCTCGGCGCCTGAGTCTCCGGGCAAAATGCCAAGGGCCATCACCACAGCTAACAGAATCCCCATTTTCCTTTTTTCCATGTTGTAACCCATCGGTTCCTCCTTTTTGAGAGCCTCAATTGAGCGATCTCATAACTCTCTGCGTCAGGGCCGCAGCGTCGTATTGCCCGAACGCGCCTTTTGGCCAATTCTGCGTTGGAGTAGGGCCCCGTCGAGTAAACGACCCCACGCAGGATGGCGACACACGTGCCTTATCCAGCGCGGGTATGACAGGCAAACACGCAACGACTCGGGCTGAAGGCGCTTCGGCATGGGCTCGGTTTGCCCGCCACTATTGTGCTGCTTGCGCCTGCATCCTTTTCAATACCCGCAATCAGCCGCCAACGTCAAGCATCATCGAGAGACTCCCGTAACCCCTCACTCTCGGGCGGCACGCGCTTTGGTGGCCCATACGGTTTCGTCTTCATGCCGGCCCGTTCCCGCACACAACGCCGAGAGGGTGCCTTTGTGCCTTTGTGTCTTGGTGGTTACAATCCCCTCGGCCAGCACATCTCAACCACCAAGACACCAAGACACTAACAGGCCCAGCCTCCTCCACCCGAGACTGAGGCCATACAGACTCCCGGTCTCATCGTCCCACCGCTTGCGGTCGCAGTCGAGACCAAGCCCGCAAAGATGCATTCCGACCTGAAGCTTTGATCCATCGCCGCCCGTTTCGAGGACGCAATAACATTGACATTCGGATTTCAGGAGGCGTTTTCTGACGATTCTCCATGCGAAGCAATGAGGACATCGCAGGTGGGATGGAAAACTCCGCGCGTTGAAGCCCGAGCCGACGTGCGACCGAACGGGAAAGCAAAAATGCCGGGAAGCGGAGTCGAACCGCTGACACGCGGATTTTCAGTCCGCTGCTCTACCACCTGAGCTATCCCGGCATCAAGGACGGCACGACAGACATGGGGGCCGTCAAGAGGAAGCCTTCGACCTCAACGTTCTGTGCCGCGAGGTAGGCCGCGCATTCCCCGGCGCCAGACCCCGGCTCCGAACGGTGAGCGGCCACGTCGGGGATTCGTTGACCTTCCCTTGTGACAGAGCCTATCAAAACCTTCGACAGGCAATCAAGAGCTTTTTGTAACCCCTCAGTTATGGGGGGACAGAAGCATTTTGAAAACCCTCGACACCATGCCTGCAACATCGTGGCACGGGCGTCTCGCCCGTGTAGGATCATGGGCAAGATGCCCATGCCACCGGAAAACTCGTAGCTCTGTTCTGTGCGGACGACACCCGCGCCTCCGCCCAAGACTGAGGGGTTACAGCTTTCTTGCGAACGGGCTAATCCCTCGGTCACATTGGGAGCTGACCGCAGAGACCGCAGAGAATGGGGAAGACTACAGGCTTGTTCCTCTGCGCTCTCAGCGGGCTCTGCCCTGAAAATAGGCCCTACGGAGCGAGCCAGCGGGGCTCTCGCAAAGCCGCAAAGATGCAAAGAAGGACGCCCTGTAAACACTCCGCGTCTTTGTGCCTTGGCCAGAGAAAACAAAATCAGACTGGCCTCAAAACGAGCCCAAAAGAGGCCGCATTTTCATGGTCTCGGGGTGTACGAAGTTCATGAAAGACTGCGGTTCACTATTTGCGCCGGGCCGTGAAGATGCTGCGGTTGCGCAGGAACCGGCGCGCCCGTAAGTAAGGGGTTACTTTTCTGCACGGGTGCGTGTTCTGCGGGTCGAGCGACCGCGCCACTCTCAGGCCTGGTTCAGCCACCCATGGCGAAGAATTTCGTCAGGACTTCCCTGGCGAGTGGGGCTGCGGTTTCTCCTCCGGTTTCCCCTTCCTCGACGAGGACAACGACGACAATCTGAGGGGCATCGCATGGGCCATAGCCCACGAACCAGGCGTACGAGTACTGGTTTTCGGGTCCGTACTGGGCGGTGCCGGTCTTTCCGGCGACCTTGAGGAAGGAAACGTCCTCGAAGACCCTGTAAGCAGTCCCGCCCGGTTCCTGTGCGACTTTTCTGAGTCCTTCCTTGACTATGCGGAGGGAAGTGTCGCCAATGCGGAGAGTTTCTGAGCGCGGGGGGAAACTCGATTCCTGCGGTCCTCCGGTGATTCTTGAGACGAGTCTCGGATAGAAATAAGTCCCGCCGTTGGCAATGGCGGCATAAAGGCAAGCGGTCTGGAGAGGAGTTGCCTCGAGGGGACCCTGTCCTATGGAAAGGTTGATTGTGTTGCCGGCGTACCATTCGCGGTAAGGCTCGGCTCGACGGTCAGAGGACCGCCTCCATTCCCTGTCGGGGACGATTCCCGCTGTCTCCAGTGGGAGAGAAATCCCGGTCCTCGCGGCGAGGTGGAACTTCCGCGCCATGGAGCAAATGACATCCGCGCCGAGGACGCGACCGAGATTGTAGAAGAAGACGTTGCACGACCTTTTTAGAGCCTCCTCGAGGGCGATGTCTCCGTGGCTGTTGTTGTGGTAGCACGCCCACGACCGCCCGCTTCCCGGTAGAGAAAACGCCCCCGGACAGTAGAACGGTGTATTTCTTGAGATGGCCTTCGACTCGAGGGCGGCTAATGCGACGACGGGCTTGAACGCGGAGCCGAGCATATAAGCGCTGCTGACGGCCCTGTTGTGCAAGATGTTGTCCGGGTCGCTGCCCCATGCTCTGATGGTCTCGGCGTCCTCTTCGCTCCTCGGAGGAGAATAGAGGTTGGGGTTGAATGTCGGGCTGCTGGCCAGGACGAGAACGTCGCCGTTTTGTGGGTTGAGGGCGACGATGGCGCCCTTTTTCCCGGCGAGGTTGTCCTCCGCCGCCCTCTGGAGCCGAAGGTCAATGGTCAGGTACAGGTTTCTGCCCGGCCTGGGCTTGATTTCCTGTATGACCTTGTCGAGGCGGTTTCGGTGGTCCACCTGGACTTTCATAAGGCCCTTGACCCCATGCAACTCTCTCTCGAGGGTTCTTTCAAGTCCCATGATTCCGACGGTATCGTCCTGCGCGTATCCCCATTTCCTGTAAACGCTATACATCTCCGGAGAGATCGCGCCTACGGAGCCGAGGAGGTGGGCTGCCAGCGTGCCCTCAACATAGTGGCGCGACGCCTCGATCTCCGCCAGAAGGCCAGGGACCTCCGACTCAACGGATTTCAACTGGTAGAACTGTGCCTCGGAGATGCCGGGTTGAACCTTGATCGGCAAGTAAGGAATGGCTCGTCTCGGGTCGAGCTTTATGTTGACCTGTGCTTCCGACATGCCGAGGACGCGTTGAAGAAGACCGACCAGGGCCGCACGGCCCTTTTTGCTCTTCTCCATCTCGGAATACGAGACCGACGCGTCGTAGCGAAGAGTGTTGCCGACTAACAAAGAGGAATTGCGGTCGTAGATGCACCCGCGGCGAGGCTTCAGGACGACGGCGCGAATTCTGTTTCTCAGCCCTTTTTGCTGGTACTTGTCGGCGTTCGCCACCTGAAGCGACCAGAGCCTGACCGCCACGAGGCATAAAGAAAGCCCCACAAGGAGCATCAGAACTCTCGGTTTTCGGTCAGGGCCTTTTTCAGAACGCTGAACGGCCATGCCTGATTCTCCTCAGAAGCGAAGAAAGTGTACAGCCGACAATGGCGTTCGCCGCCGCGGATGGAAGAACACGCCCGGTGAACTGACCGAAGAGGTCAAGCTCCACACCATACAATCCGAGAACGTTGAAAACTAAGAAGGGACTCAGCAACGACGCACCGACAATCACCGTTGCGATGGTCAGGAGATTGTCCTTGAAGAGCCGTTCTTGGACTCCTCCGATGATGAAGCCGATAAGCCCGTAGGACAGTGCGTACACGCCAATCCGGCCTCCGGAGAAAATGTCCATGACAAAACCTCCTGCGACTCCCGTCATGGCCGCCCCAAACCAATCCTTCTCAAGACCGAAATAGACGATCGCTATCAGGACAAACTGGACTCTCAATGCCTCATACAGCGAGATGGAGTTGGGGAGCGTCACCTGCAACAAGACGCAGCCCAATAGTACCGGAAGGACCGTCGCCGGCCCCTGAGCACGACGCCTTGTGGGGTGTTCCCATCCGGGACGCCAACTGTTCATTTCGCGACTACCACCAACACCTCAGAAAGGTTTCGGAAACTTACCGCCGACTCGAGAGTCGCCGACTGATAAAGGCCCCCTTCTTCCTGGGAAACGCTGACGACTCTTCCGATAGTTAAGCCCTGGGGCAATGGGACTTCATCCGTCGAGAGGACTTTGCCGAGATGGGCCGTTGCGACGACGTCGCCGGCACTGACCTTCTCGGTATGTTCGATGTAAGTCATCCTCAACTGTCGCGGCCTTCCAGCGACGACCAGACCGGTAACCGCACCGTCAAACGTCATCGCCGGGATGGCGCTGTGTGGGTCGAGAATCAGTCTCACGCGGCTCCATCTCCCCCCGGCTTCGATGACCCGCCCGACGAGGTTCTCGCCGTAAACGACGGAGGTTCCTCTTCCGACTCCGTCCTTGACGCCGCGGTCTATCAGCAACGTCTGATACCAACTGTCCGGCTCTCTTCCTATTACCCGAGCGGGGATTACTTCAAGGCCCGACCTCACGGCTGCCGTGAGCTGGCTGTCGAAGGCAGTCATCTCCTTGATCTTCTCCCGAGCCAGGGCGAGTTCTGCGCGAAGCCTCAAGGTTTCGCGCTCTCTCTGAACGCTCTCACGCACGATGTTGTTGGAGTGGAATGCCACGACCCATATCTCGTGGAGCTTGTCCCCGATGGAGCGACTCAAAGAAAAAAGCGGAGTGAAGAAGCCGGTTACCGCTTCTTTAACCGACCGGGAGACCACAATCGGGAGGCTCAGAAACGCGAAAATCCCCACGAAGACGACGACCGCAATTCTCCTTCGCTTACCTGACAAGAGGGTTCCTTACAGCAGGTCTTTATCTTTGTAGCTGAAATATCTTCCTTCGCCGATGATTATATGGTCAAGGAGCTCGATGCCCAGGACTTTTCCCGCCGACTTGATGCGTTCGGTGGTTTCGGTGTCGTGCGAAGAAGGACTGGGGTCGCCGGTTGGGTGATTGTGCACGATGATGACCGAAGCACAGTTGTCCCTGATTGCCGATTTGAACACCTCCCTCGGGTGAACCAGACTCGCACTGAGAGTCCCCACGGAGATGGTCTCGACCTTTTTCACGTGGTTTTTCACGTCGAGATACAAGGCCTTAAAGCATTCCTTCTCCTCCAACCGCATCTCATCAGCTAACAAAGCAAACACGTCCCGCGAGCTCCTGATGACCGGCTTTTCCTGGGGCTTGAATCCGGAAAGCCTCTTGGCGAGGTCAAAAGCCGCCTTTATCTGGATTGCCTTCGCGCGGCCTATGCCGTCAATCTCGCAAAGCTGCTCTAAAGACGCCGCCGCTACGCATTTCAGGTCGCCGAACTTGAAAAGAATCCTGTTCGCAAGGCCGAGTGCCGACACACCCGGCATTCCCGTCCTCAACAGAATTGCCAGCAATTCCGCCTCGGAAAGCGCCTCCGGGCCGAGTTTCTCTAATCGCTCCCTCGGCCTCTCGTGCTCCGGCAGCTCTTTGATTTTGAAATATTGTTTCTCCAGCTCCGACATTTTCCCCCCGAACACAACCCACTGTGGTTGAACGAGACTCCAGAAACGCCCGTCCCGACACAGAAATGAGGATCGAGACCTTCCTGCGCGTGGCCCAAGCGCCACGCGGGGCGCAGCTATTCCTCGACGAAATCCCTCACGGCGGCCGCCAGTTTTGCGGGGAGTTCCGCGCTCAGCAAAACGTCGTTTCCGTCGTATTCCTTGTTGATGATGTTCCCTTCGGCGTGGACGCGGGAAACAAGCCGCGATTCGCTTTGCGGGATTCTCAGCCTCACGAAAATCATCAGGTCCGCTAAGCTTGCCTCCAGTTGCTTGATAAGTTCGTCAAGCCCGGTTCGCTGTTTTGCCGAGATGGGCACGCAGTTTGGATGACTTCGCCGGAATCGCTCGATGGGCGAAGAACCCTTGAGCCTGTCAATCTTGTTGAGAGCGGTGACTATTGGCTTCTCGTGGCATCCGATTTCCTTGAGCACCTCATACACGTTTAAGGAGCGATCATCCGCCTGGGGGTCGCTGATGTCGAGGACGTGAATGATGATGTCCGCCTCGGTCAGTTCCTCAAACGTCGCCCGGAACGAGTCAATGAGGCTGTGTGGGAGTTTGCGAATGAAACCGACAGTGTCCGACAGAAAGACTACTTGATGATTTGGGAGCAGGAGTTTTCTGGTCGTTGGGTCAAGGGTCGTGAACAACTTGTCCTCGACGGCGGCGTCGGCAGTCGTCAGGGCGTTGAGGAGGGTGGATTTTCCCGCATTTGTGTAACCGATGATGGCGGCGGTCTGGCCGAGGCCTCTCTTGCGGGCTTTCCGCTGGGTGGCTCTATGGGTTTGGACGCCTCGAATCTCCAGGTCGAGATGGTGGATGCGCTCTTTGGCACGCCGTCTGTCCACCTCGAGCTGCGTTTCGCCGGGGCCGCGCGTGCCTATCTCGCCCGGCTGCCTTGACAGGTGCGTCCAGCGGCGAGTCAATCGGGGCAGAAGATGCCACAATTGTGCCAGTTCAATCTGGAGCTTTGCCTCTTTGGTGCGGGCATGCTGGGCGAATATGTCGAGGATGAGTTCCGTGCGGTCAATTACTTTCTTCTGGATGATTTCTTCGAGGTTCTTCTGCTGCCCGGGGCTTAAGTCGTCGTCGAAAATCACGACGTCAGCTTGACTCTGCTGGCAGAAAGCTCGCAGTTGCTCGACGCGCCCCTTCCCGATATAAAAAGCGGGGGTTGGCTTGTGTCGCTTGACGACTTCCTGGTGGACGACTTCGGCTCCCGCGGTGCGAGCAAGCTCTGAAAGCTCTCCCAGGTGGTCGTCAACTTCCGACCTCTGCGTCCTGTCGAGCTGGACGCCAACGAGCACCGCCCGTTCCCTGTGCTCGTTCTTTTGTGTTTCGATTAGCTCCAAGAACTTCGCCTCTGTTCGAGAAGTTTACCAGTCAGACCAGCCATCACGACAGCCCTCGCCGGGGCGGACACTTCCACACGGCGGACCGAGCACTCATCGTCTAAGCCGCCTTCTCTTTCCCCTCGGGCCGCTCGTCCGTGCTCAGGCTTCGTCCCTGCCTGGATAGCCGTGCAAGCACTGGAGAAGCGCCTCGTAAAGGTCCTGTGCGCTGTCGTAATCGTCGAAACTGCACCACTTAATCCTATCATCTTTGCGAAACCAGGTCAACTGCCGCTTGGCATAGCGGCGGGTGTTGCGCTTGAGGAGTCTCTTCGCCTCGTCCAGCGGATAAAGCCCGTCGAGAAAACCGATGACTTCTTTATAGCCGATTGCCTGCATCGCCGTTCGGTTGCTCCGAAGTCCTCGTTCTAAGAGGCTCTTCGTTTCCTCGACGAGGCCGCGCTGAAACATCTCCTCGATGCGTTCGCCAATTCTCCTGTACAGAGCGCGGCGGTTCATCGTCAAGCCGAGCATTGGAGGCGCCGGGTGCTTTTCTTTCCACTGGACCTGGAGGTCGGAGATGCGCCGGTGGGTCTTATAGTGAACTTCCAGTGCCCGAACGACTCGCCGCAGGTCATTCGGCGTTGCCTTTGCCGCCGCCGCAGGGTCAACTTCCTTCAGCCTGGCATACACCGCTCCCGGTCCCTTCGCCTCAGCCTCCGCCAGAAGCTCGCCTCGCAGTTCCCAGTCCGCCTCCGGCCCGTCGAAAAGACCGTCCACCAACGCCCGGACGTAAAGCCCGGTCCCGCCACAGATGAGGGCCACTTTTCCTTTTTGGTGAATCTCCTCGATGGCAGAAGTGGCAAGGTCGCGATACCTTGCAGCGCTAAAAGACTCCGACGGCTCAAGAACGTCTATGAGATGGTGAGGAACCTCCGCTTGCTGTTCTATGGTGGGCTTCGCCGTCGCTATGTTCATCCCCCGATAGACAAGCATCGAATCCGCGGAAACAATCTCCGCGTTGATTCTCTTCGCCAGCCAGATTGCCGCGTCTGTCTTTCCGACGGCTGTCGGACCTACAAGGAAAACCGTCTCGCAAAAATACAGCTCATTCTGAGAAAGGGAATCGCTCATCGCCTTTTAAACTGCTTCTCGATTTCCTTGATACTCATTTTTATCATCGTTGGGCGACCGTGCGGGCATGTGTACGGGGAATCGCATGACACGAGTCTCGCGAGGAGGGCTTCGCATTCTTCCGGTTTCAACCGGTCGTGGGCCATCACCGCTGAGCGGCACACCGAGCGAACCACAATCTTCTCCCGGTGAGAATCGTATTCTTTTCTCGACTCCTGGACCGCCGCAAGGAAATCGTGAATCGCCTTTTTCGTGTCGGCCGTCGGGAAGAAAGGGGGCACTGCCTCGACAATGAACGTCCGCTCGCCGAACGGTCTTATCTCGAAACCTATCTTCCTCAGAAGGTCGCTGTTTTCCTGCAAAAGAAAAGTCTCTCCCGACGAGACCTCCACCGTCGGGGGAATCAGGAGCCCTTGAGATGGACAACTGCCGACTTTTATCCCTGCAATGACCTTTTCGTAGAGAACGCGCTCGTGGGCGGCATGTTGGTCAACGACCACAAGCCCGTCATCCTCCTGGGCGAGGATGTAGGTGTTGGACAACTGGGAGAGGAATGTCAGAGGACTCCGCCTCGCGGGCCCCAAGCGCAGGTTCACTTCTCTCGTCGGCTCGGGGCCTGTGGCAGGGCCTGATTTAGTCGTCTTTGCCGGCGCACTCGTCGCAGCAAACCTTCCTTCCAAACGCTTCGCAAGAGCTTTCTCAAAATCGCTCTTCGGCTCCGGAGGCGCCTCATATTCATCCGAGAAAAGGTGCGGCGCCAGGTCCGCCTCCTTGAGCGCACGAGAAATCGCCCGTAGCACTGTCTCCCGGACATCCCATTCGTTTTTGAACCGCACCTCCTTCTTCGTCGGGTGAACGTTCATGTCAACGAACTCCGGGCTGATTTCAAGGAACACAATCGCCAGCGGATACCGCCCTTTGGGCACAAGCGTCTTGTAAGCGAGCATCACCGCATAATACAAGGGCGGGCTGACGACGGGGCGGTTGTTCACGTAAAGAAGCTGACCTGAGCGGTCAGACCTCGTTGCGCTCGGATGCCCCGCATACCCGTGCACGATTACTCCCTTTTCCTCGTACTTGAACGGGATGAGCTGTTCGGCGGTCTTCTTGCCGAGCACCTTTGCGAGACGCTGCTCGGGCGAATCGGTCTTCGGTGCCACCAAGACGTCCCGCTCGTTGTGAACCAATCGGAAGTAAACTCGCGGGTAAGCGAGTGCGTAAACGTCTATCAGCCGGCAAACGGCCGCCGCTTCCCTCTCCGACGAGCGCATATATTTCCGTCGAGCCGGAACGTTGTAGAAGAGGTCCCGGACCTCGACCGTCGCCCCCGGCGACCTCCCGACGTCCACGACGTTGACGAGCTTCCCCCCTTCCACTTTCACGAACGTCCCGATGAGGGCGTCCTTTTCGCACGTCGAAAGCGTGAACCGCGAAACCGATGCGATGCTCGGAATGGCCTCGCCGCGAAAGCCGAGGGTATTCACCTTCTCCAGGTCCGCGACCGAGCGAATTTTGCTCGTGGAATGCCTCTCAAGGGCGAGGACTGCGTCGTCCCTGCCCATCCCGACGCCGTTGTCGGAGACTGAAATAAACGTCTTGCCGCCGGAACGGGCCTCGACGGTGATTTCGGTGCTCCCCGCGTCGAGGGCGTTCTCCAGAAGCTCCTTCACCACGGAAGCCGGACTCTCAACCACCTCTCCCGCAGCAATCTTGTTCGCTACATTTTCCGAAAGCACCCTGATCCGGTTCATCGTATTCGCAGCTCGTCCGGGCGTGGCCGAGGTTGCAGTGCCCGGCGGTTGGTGTGCCTGGCGGACAGCCGGGCTGAGCGCACGCCCACTCCGACTTGTCCACCGGCCATGCACAGCTCGCTGTTGGCGGTTCAACAGCCTATCCCGCGTCCAGCGCCAGCATCGCTCAGATGGCACCGGCCTTTTCCTCCAGGTTCTTTGCGATGTCTTCGAGGTCGGATGGGAGGCGATGAGCCTTATGCAGTTTCCTCGCTTCGTCAAAAATAGCTAGCCGCGGGTCCCCTCGGTCGGCCGCGCACCGTGGGTTCGCGAAGAACTCGTCGATCCGGGCGTTTACCCGCTCCAGCGCCGCATATGCGTTGAACAACGGTTCCCGCTGGTCGCCGACCCACGGGAGTACCTCGGCGAGCTGTCGGGCCCCCGCCGTCAAGAAACGAAGCACAGGCCTCTTCTCAGCCCCCTCCGGCAGGTATTCACGCAGTATCTCCGCGTTCCTTCTGGACTCTTGGGCAAGGTAGAGCAGCGTGACTTTGGCCCCTTCGCCCCTCCGCACTGCCTCCTCAGTCGCCATCCGCGCGGTCTCCGCTGCCGTCCGCTCCGTTGCCTTTGCCATGTGCTCCGTTTCCTTTGCCATGCGTCCAGTCGACACCGCGTACTTTGCCGTGACCAGCACCAATACGATCATCGCCGGGGCCCCCACCTCCGCCGCCACATGCGCGCCGAAGACCGCCCTGAACACGACGTACAACAACGGGGTCGCCGCGTAGACCAAAAACCTCCGCTTCCCCCGCGAAGCTCGCCACTTCCTCGAAACGGAGCTCAACACACGTCTCATAGCGCATGCCCCTCCATCTGGACCAGAACTGCCTCAACACTCAGACGCGATGCGTGATGCCGACCGCCGCGGATGGCAATCTCGGCAATTTTGTCCTTGACAAGTCCCATTGTCCATGCAAATATCATAATGCAGGTATGCGCGGGACTAACCTCTGGTTGTCCGTAAGGACGGCAGCCCCAAGCGGGTGGGATCCTGAGGCCCGGGACCTGTTCCCTCACCTGTAAACGTCCCATAGCCACCCGAAGCGCCCCTCCGTGCCGATCGCCCTGGCCCAGTCCTCAGGCCAGAACTTCAGTCCGTATCCCAGGTACCTACCCTGATGCTTGTAAACAACCGGCTTCAGCATGCGAGCGTAACGGTCTTCCGTGAACCCGTGCCTGGACCGCTCCAGAGCGTAGTAGAAACTTCCGGCAACCGCATCCGCAACCTGAAGTCCGGCCCTCCCTCCAGGCCTGAGCGCTGTAACTCGTTCAGGCTTTATTGCTGACCAGTCCACCCGCACCTCATGCCCGGCGTCCGATTGGGTCTTCAGCAGGCGCAAATACTGGCGCAGCTCTTGGCACGACATCCCGGATCTGTTAGAGAGAACAAGCGCTGCACTGCCATCGCCCAAGTCTCGGGGGCCTTTGCGGTCGCGACAGTACCATGAGACCCGTTCAAGAAGATATCGGGCGCCGTAGAAATATAGACGGAACCGCTCATGAAACTTCTCTGGTTCGAGGATAGAGGGTTTGCGGATGCACACCGAAATGCTGCGCAAGGGGGCGTTGGCAATCTTATCGACAAAAGGAAGCCGGTGCTCGTGCCGGAGGTCCCGGAAGTGCAGTGGTTTTCTTTCAGGCTTCCCAAGAGCAACCCTCACTTCATCCACCAGCTTGACCAGCTGAAGGTCCTCCACTCTTCTGGTGATGACGGCGGAAAGCACAAACCATTCGGAGCTTCCCCTTCCAAATGAGAAGCCCTCATCGCCAGACTCGTCAACGTAGACAACAAACGTTTGGGGCACTCCGCCTCCTTATGCCGCAGCCGACTTCCCTAATAGACAGCCTGCCCGGATGAAAAGCCCTTTTTGTGCGCGCCGGGCCTATAGCGACCTCAGGGCGCGGAGGTAGTTTTCGGGGAAGCCGAGGTCGGAGGAGCGGCCCTGGACGAGATAGCCGAGGAAGCCGTCCTCTTGCCGCAGACGGTCGAGGCAGGGAGTCAACTGAAACTCCCCCCGCTCGCGGACATTGCAGGAGATGCTCTCCGCGAGGTACTCGAAAATCTGGGGCTTCAAAACGTATTGTCCGGAGACGCGCAGGTATTCGCTCTCCCCCAAACCGTCCACGCGCAGGTTTGCCTTCGCGTAATCGGCACTGGGCTTTTCGGCGAACTCCGTTATTGAAAGAACCCGGTCTTTGGCCCAACTGGACCCCGACGGTGCTCCAGGGCTGACCGACCCAGAAGCATTTCCCTGCCATACGCCAGCGACAATTCCGTACATTCCGACTTCCTCTTCGGATGCCTTGAGAAGGCCGACGACGCTGACGCCGTGCTCGTCGAAGACGTTCAGGAGCTGGCGGGCGCACGGCTCATCGGTATCGGAGAAATAGAGGTGGTCGCCGAGCATCAGGAGGAATGGCTCATCGCCAACCCATTCCTTCGCGCAATAAACCGCGTGGCCAAATCCTTCCTGAATCTTCTGCGGCACGAGAGTCACCCGCCGCCCAACTTCCAGGACGTGCTTTGAATATTCCCGAAAGCGGCTCGGGAGCTTGTTGTAATTCTCGACGGAAACCTGTGTGTGGAAAAAGGACGAGAAGGTCTCCATGTCGGTGTCCTGGACGACGATGCAAACTTCCTCTATTCCCGACCTCAGCGCCTCCTCGACAATCATGAAGATAGCTGGTTTGGCGACGCCGTCCTTGTCCACAATGGGAAACAACTCCTTTTTAACCGCCTTCGACGCCGGGAAAAGCCGCGTCCCAAAACCAGCAGCCGGAATCACGGCTTTTCGGACTCGACTCCCAGCCCTCAGGGAGAGCTTCGAGCACGGCATTTTCAGGTCCCGCTCGATGATTTCGATAGCTTTCTGCTGGCATTCGCCATTCCTGGCGACGAGCTGGGCAGCTCCATCCCCCTGGGAGCCAACCCCCTTCCCGCCCCAGATGTACTCCTGAATTGGCTGATACGACAGAACCCGATGGAGAACCGGCGCTTTGAGCTGCGACGGGCATGCGGGTGCGACGTGCTCATCGAAGAGCCGCTGCGCCTCCGCCATAAGCTCCCCGACCTGCCGGGCGTCCCCGTCCACAATTGCGTGCTTCGCCTTCTCGATAACCTCCTTGTTGACAGGCCCCAGGTACTCTTGAACCCCTCTCTCAAGCTCATTCTGAGCAAAAGGATAGCAGCGGTTCAGATGGGCGAGAATCTCGAGGGTGTCTTTTCCGGCGCACAGGTCAACGACGATCAAAAAGAGGTCTCGCTTGACCCGAAGCTCGACGACGTCGAGGTGGTCTCCATCGAAAATCATCACGATGGGGCAGTTGCCAAACGCGCAACCCTGGTCCATCCTTCCGCAGCGAGATGGCGTCAAAATCTCGCCCCGATACGCGGACTCCATTTCGCCCCGCGTGGTCATCTTCAAATCGTAGATACGATTGAAAGCCCTTGCCGTCAGGACGCAGACGGCGGCGCTGGACGACAGTCCTTTCTTCACCGGCAGGTCGGTCCTGTAGTTGTCAATCTGAAGCCCGCGAACGTGATAGTGCGTTATCACATCGTAGGCGACCCCGGCGATGTAGCTGAAAAACCCTCCTTCCTTCGCCTCCCGCAACAGAGCGTCTTTCTCCATCGGTATCTCGTGCGGGCCGACTCTTTTCCCCTCAGGAGTCGTTGAGGTCAGCACAAGTTTCGATGAATGCGGCAAGACCTCCGCATAGATTCCCTGGTCAGTCCCGGAGATAAGCGTATAACCTCTCTCCAGCGCGGAGTTCTGCCGTCTATGTCCACCCGCCCAGTCGGAATGCTCGCCGAAAAGGCATATTCGACCCGGAACAAAAAGCTTCATGGCATTTTCTCCTGGTTAGCGAGAATGGGCATCTCGTGCCTCCTTCGTAGGATTCGAGTGCGGGCAACTCCCGCCAGGAGTTCAGTTCGATGGCAGCAAAATGATAGCATTACACCGACGCGCCCGCATAGCTGAAGTTAAGGTTACGCTGGGTTGGCTGGGTCACCCGTGAGTGCTCACAGCCACCGAACATAACGCTTGACAAGGGCATCTCTGAGCGAGCAAGAAAAGAGTCGCAAGGAACTTCCGCCTGAAAACGAATGATAGGAGCGGCAGAAGTGAGAAACTTTTTTGGCGTGGTAGGTATGTTGTCGGTAATTTGTATTTCGCAGGGAATCTCCGCCGCAAAGTGGTACGTGGACTGCTCTGTTTCCGCGTCTGGCGACGGGACTTCGTGGGAGACGGCGCTCAAGAAAATACAGGAAGGGATAGACAAAGCGACCAACGGCGACACGGTCATCGTCGCGGAGGGGACCTATGTCGAAAACGTCAAGTTCAAGGGCAAGAACGTCGTTCTGACCGGCACCGACCCCGCCGACCCGGCTATCGTCGCGAGGACAATTATAGATGGCGATCATGCCGGTTCGGTGGTTACCTTGAAGGGGACCGAAAACGACACCTGCGTTTTATCGGGGTTCACCATTCGCAATGGCAGCGCGGACGGGGCCGGAGTCAGCGGTTGGAGCTATTCGAGCGACAGTCTCGCGACAATCCGGAACAACACGATAACCGGAAACTCGGCGGGTTCATTCGGGGGCGGGCTGTACGGGTGCGATGGCACGATCCAGGACAATGCAATCATCGGAAACTCGGCTATGTTCGGCGGCGGGCTGTACGGCTGCGACGGTACCATAGAGGGGAACACGATCAGTGGCAACGAGGGCGGCGGCCTGGAAAGCTGCAACGGCCCCGTCCTGAACAACACCATAGCTGGAAACTCGGTAGGTTTCTTTGGCGGAGGCTTGTACGGGTGCGATGGAACCATCGAAAACAACACGATAACGGGGAACTCGGCGAAGTACGGGGCCGGCGGGGTGTACGGGTGCGGCGGAACCATCCGGAACAACACGATAACCGGGAACTCCGGCGGCGGGCTGGGCGGCTGCGACGGCACCATAGAGGCGAACATGATCGCCGGCAACAAGGGCGCGGGCCTGAGCGGCTGCAACGGCGTGGTCCAGAACAACACGATAACCGGAAACTCTGGGGGCGGGCTGGGCGGCTGCGACGGGACGATCCAGAACAACACCATCTCCGGGAATTCGGCCGAATACGACGGAGGCGGGCTGTCCTACTGCAACGCCACGATCCAGAATAACACGATAACCGACAACTCGGCGGGAACGGGCGGCGGCGGCCTGTACGAGTGCAACGGCGCGGTCCAGAACAACACCATCTCCGGGAATTCGGCCGAATACGACGGAGGCGGGCTTGAATGGTGTAGCGGCACGATCCAGAACAACACAATAACCGCAAACTCGGCTGAATCCGCTGGCGGCGGGCTGGACGGCTGCAACGGCACCATCCAGAACAACATCATAACCGGAAACTCGGCCGGCCAGTACGGTGGCGGGCTCATCAACTGTTTTGACACGATCCAGAACAACACGATAACCGGAAACTCCGCTGGATACGAAGGGGGCGGGCTGTGGAATTGCGACGGCACTATCCAGAACTGCGTTATCTGGGGGAATTCGGCCCCTACGGGGCCGCAGCTCTATTATTGCAGTCTTCCCTCCTTCTGCTGCATTCAGGGCTGGAAACGGGGTGGCGAAGGAAACATCACCGAGGATCCCCAATTCGTTGATCCCGATGGGCCCGACGATAATCCTGACACCTGGGAGGACAACAACTACCGGCTCCGCGCCGATTCGCCCTGCATTGACGCCGGCAAGAACGAGGACTGGATGTGGTCAGCCGTTGATCTTGATGGCAATCCCCGGATTTTCCATGGGAAGTCGTCTTTGACAGTGGACATGGGCGCGTACGAATACGGCTCCTGGCCGTTCAAGGTTCTGCAACTCAGCCAGGTCCAGGGCGGCGGGGCTTTGCTGACCTGGAAGAGCCGGCCGGGAGACGACTACATCGTATGGTGGTGTCACGACATCGGCGGCGGATGGACCAGAGACGACGCGACAATCCCATCCGGGGGCGAGCAGACCACCTGGACCGACCCCAACACAACATCTACCCTCAAGTTCTACAGAATCGAACTCGAGTAAGAGGCACGCTTCTGAACCTGCTCCAACACTCGCCCGGTCGCAGGCACATGGGGGACAGGCATGTCGGGGAATCGGACGATGTGCGCCAAGCCCGTCCCCATGCGGCCTTGCCGAGGAAAGGAAACGGTTGACCTCTGGCTTGCTCAAACGGTACGATGCCGGCTGAGAGATTCCATGTCAGTCTTTCATGAGCTTCGCACACGCGGAGACCATGAAAATGTGTCCTGTTTGCGGCTCGTTTTCAGGCCATTTGGATTCTGTTTTTTCTCGCCAAGACGCAAAGACGCGAAGGGCTCGTAGAAGGCCCCGCTTTGCGACTTCGCGCCTTTGCGAGAGGCCCGCGGAGCCCTCACCGCGTAGCGGTAATTTTCAGGGCAGAGTCGGCCCGAGCAGGAAAGTGAGGAAGTGCGTCCGAAAAGGAGTAGGAATACTATTCAACGGAAAGGATGTCGAAAATGGGCAAGATTTTCTGCATCGCAATCATCGTCTTCGCAATCTGGGCTGGGGACGGAGAACCGGCCCTGACATGGTACGTGGATGGCGGGGTACCCGCTTCCGGCAACGGGAAATCCTGGGGAACGGCTTTCAAGAGAATCCAGGAAGGGGTAGACGAAGCGCTTGACGGCGAGACGGTCCTTGTTGCCGCGGGGACCTACGTCGAGAACCTCGCGTCGTGGGGGAACAACATCGTCCTTACCAGCACCGACCCCCTCGACCCGAGCGTGGTGAGCAGCACTATCCTCGACGGCAACAAAGTCGGCCCGGTGGTCGCCTTCACCGGAGCGGAAACCGGAGCCTGTGTCCTTTCGGGCTTCACGATTCGAAACGGCAGTGCCCCAAACGGCGCTGGAGTGCTGGGCGGGACGGGTGCTTTTCACACTCACGCCACTGTCCGCAACAACGTCATCACCGGCAATTCGGCCGGAGCAAACGGGGGCGGACTGGCGTTTTGCGACGGCGTCGTCGAGGATAACACGATCGCGGGCAATTCGGCGGCCGGCGTCGGAGGGGGGCTTTACCTTTCCCACGGCCTCATTCAGAGAAACATCATAAGGGGCAACTCGGCGGTGACTGGCGGGGGACTGAAGGAGTGTGGCGGGACGATCGAGCGCAACGTCATTATGGGGAACTCGGCCGGAAACGACGGCGGCGGGCTGAGGGACTGCGGAGGTATCATCCAGAATAACCTGATAGCGGGCAACAGGGCGGCGTGGTCCGGAGGCGGGCTGATTTCGTGCGGGGGAACGATTCGGGACAACACGATAGTGAGCAATGCAGCACAAGCCTACTACGGCGGCGGGCTGGCATATTGTGGCGGCCCCATCCTTAACTGCATTATCTGGGGGAACACGGCAGGCCAACAGGGATCGCAGCTTTTCAGCTCAAGCTCTCCGACGTACTCCTGTATTCAATTCTGGACAGGGGGAGGGGAAGGGAATGTGGCGAAGGACCCGCGTTTTGCGGACCCGAACGGAGCTGATGATGACCCGGCCACCTTTGAGGACAACGACTATCGCTTCGATGTTCATTCTCCGTGCATAGACACCGGCAAGAACGAAGCCTGGATGACTGGCACCTTTGACCTTGAAGGGAATTCACGCATTTTCCTCGCGCTCTCGTCCGCTATCGTGGACATGGGGGCGTACGAGCACAACGCTTTCATTGGTGTGCGAGAGTCAGCCTTGACATGGTATGTGGATGGAGCGGTCTCTACGTCGGGGAATGGCAAGACCTGGGCGACCGCTTTCAAGAAAGTCCAGGAAGGGATAGACGAGGCGCTCGATGGCGAGACGGTCCTGGTGAAGCCGGGAACTTACGTCGAGAACCTCGCGTCGTGGGGGAACAACATCGTCCTTACCAGCACCGACCCCCTCGACCCGAGCGTGGTGAGCAGCACTATCCTCGACGGCAACAAAGTCGGCCC
>Ga0315289_10003296_pt1 | contig 24511 bp, 13 predicted proteins | sample YL17G11_40_MG_FD_203452 | JGI IMG/M metagenome (GOLD analysis project Ga0315289, IMG submission 203452) | Sediment microbial communities from Yellowstone Lake, YNP, Wyoming, USA - YL17G11_40 | ecosystem: Environmental > Aquatic > Freshwater > Lake > Sediment | place: USA: Wyoming | collected...
TATTCTTCCGCGGTATTCAACAGCACGGTCATTGCGTTTTCGACCGGCTCAGGGATTTATTTCATCAGCAGCGCCGGAAGCCAAATCAACTATTGCGATGTCTTCGGCAACAGCGGGAGGGACATTGAATTCTCCGGCAATGATCCGTCCAATGGGCCGCCGAGCATTGGCCAGCTTGTTACGATCAACGCGAATGGCGACTCCTGCGACTCATATTACAGCATTTTCCTCGATCCTGCGTTCACGGATACCTCCGCAGGCGACTATCATATCTTGGCTGGCTCGCGCTGCATTGATGCAGGCGATCCCTCGTTGCCCCTCGATCCGGACCATACAGTTGCTGATATTGGCGCGTTCTTCTATGACTATGGCTTCCATTTGCCATCGCCCTTTGGTCTGACTTCGCCGCAATGGGGCGACACCTGCTGGTCATTGGATACCACATTCGTTTGGCGAGCGGCGATTGATTCCGATGAGAATGACACGGTCAGCTATGAGGTTTGGCTGGATACGCTTTCGAATCTTTCGACTGCATGGGAAACTGCCTCGGCGCTTTTGGACACAGCTTTTTCTATTGACGATTTGGCCGATGATCACGCTTATTATTGGACGGTGCATGCCTCAGATTTGAACACGAGCGGAAGATGGGCAAATGATACGCTGATGTTTCACACCTATTATCCTGAGCCTCCGGAGAACTTCGCGCTCGCTGAGCCAGTAAATGGCGACATAGTTTTCACGACGACGCCCACCTTGCGATGGCGCACGACTTCTGATCCTGATCCGGGCGATATGGTTCACTACCATTTGATGTGGTCGTATGATGCGGATTTCTCCGCCCATAATGACACAACGCTCAACGACACGAGTTTCACTTTCCCACCAGGTCTTCTACTCTTAGGAGGATTTGCTGGTGGAAAAACAGAGTCGCCATTGCGGGTCCGGAGACCCACAACGGCGAGAAACAGCTCGGGCAGGCTTGACGAGGTGGAAGATGACTCAACGGTCTACTGGAAGGTTGAAGCGATTGACCGATTTGGGCTTTCGGCCTTGTGTCAGCCCGAAGATGGATGGAGCTTCCGCGTCTATATCGAGCAGGCACCCAACGCCTTCAATTTGATCGCCCCTCCGAATGGCGACACGCTGGATTCCTTAGCGGTGTTGCTGATCTGGGAAGGAAACCATGACCCCGATCCGGGAGACAGCATCCAGTTCTACCGTGTCTATTTGGCATATGATTCCCTCTTCACGACAAGCCTTGACAGCGAAGATGTGACAACGACGGAATTGCTTTGGGACGGCTTGGCAGATGACCAGTCACACTGGTGGCGTGTCAAAGCTTTTGACACGCACGGAAACACAACTTCTTCCAATCAGACCTGGCACTTCTCCACTTATTTCTGTGAGATCCCTTCGGTGCTCTCGCTTCTGGAGCCCGCGGATAGCTCGCTGCTTCCTTCGGACGAAGTCAGTTTCTGCTGGCAGGCGGCCCACGACCCCGACCCGCGGGATACCGTCGCCTACACCCTTCATATCATCGCCGGCGAGATTGCTGTTGTCATGTTCATGGGAATGGATACCTGCGCCATAGTGGATGTGGGAGAATGGGAGCTGCCCGACACCGTGATAGGACAATGGTGGGTCACAGCCCATTCACTTTGCCCTGACACGACATTCGAAAGCGCCTCTCGTTTTCATTTCTATCCACCGTCAGCGGTTTCGGGGGAAGATGTTCTGCTCCCTGCAGAATTTGCTCTCCATCAGAACTACCCGAATCCGTTCAATCCGATAACCACGATTCGCTATGATGTGCCGATTGCGAGTGAAGTTCGTTTGATGATCATGAACTTGCTCGGGCAGAAAGTGGCGACATTGGTGAATGCGAGGCAGTTGGCCGGTTCTCATACCGTCTTATGGGATGCGACGAATTGGCCGTCGGGTGTTTATCTGTGTCGGATGGAAGCGGCGGGATTCGTGCAGACGAGGAAGATGGTGTTGGTGAAGTAACATTCCGGGCAGATCAGGGGATCTGCCTCGGTGGAGAAGAGAGACATCGTGCAGAGCTTATGACGCCACGGCATGGGATTTCTACGAAGCGCGGCCCCAAGGCTGCAACACCCGACACGACAATTCCATCTCGGATCCCAACTCACTTCGTTGAGCTGCGTCCCCTGCGACTCGTCCTGCGATTGACGGCGCTTGTTCTTTTTGGAGCGGTGCTCTTCGCATGGGCGCGACCGGAATGGCGTACCTGGGGAGTTCACCATCTGGCGTTCCTGCCGCCTCTACTTGCCGGCTTATTGGTATGTCTGGCAGTTTTGCTGTGGACGCCTGCAGGCGGGCGACTGGTCGGCTGGCTATTCAGTCGCTTGCGCGGACTTTCTGGGCGACCCGCGCTCTTGTGGGCAATCGTAGCCGCTCTTTTTTTCTCATTTCGAGCGTCGGTTCCTCTTCTGGGCGATGGCCAATTATGGATAACAGAGCTGAAAATAGTCGGGCAACTTCACGCGCGTGGCACAAGTGCTCCACTGGATCGCTGGAAGACTCGGAAAGAACCGCTCGAAATGATGCTTCACGAAATGGTTTTTCGCACGGCACTCCTGTTCCGGCCGCCGGATTCCTTCGGCATATCACGCGAAGACACCAAAGCCATGCACATGAAACGAGAGAAGTGGTTTACCGCGGTCGCCAAGCATACCTACGCTTCACTTTCCATTTTAGCCGGTGCGCTAATCGTGCTTATGGCGGTGCGGTTTTCGCGACGACGGATTGCACCCCAGTCACGCGCGCTGTTTCTATTGACACTCTTTTCCGGCGGGAGCATACTGCTTTTCTTTGGTTACATAGAGCACTACTCGTGGACTTCCCTCGCAGTCATGGCCTTTTTGATGGCGGGACTTGAAGAATCCTTTTCACCACGGCGTTTCCCGCTAAAAACCACGCTCGCATTTTTGCTGGCTGTCGGTTGTCATCTGATGGCGTTCATTCTGCTTCCTGCACTGCTTTATTTGCTCTATAATTATTACAAATGGCCATCGGATGTGGCTCAGGCACGAACGACTGTGCCGCGCAATCGTGCATTCTTCTTTTTGGCGATTTTCATTTTCATTGGTCTTGCAGGATATCTATACGTCAACGGCTGGAAGGGGCGGTTGCACATATTGCCGCTACTCCCCGCATTTTCTCGCGATGGCTACGCGCTGCTTTCTCTGAACCATGGATTGGATCTTCTGAATCTTCTGGCGCTGATTGCACTGCCCGCCGTGATTCTCCTCGTGACCGTTCGCATTCCGGAGAAAGTGGAATATTTCGAGCGGGTGCAGAGCTATTTCCTTGTCCTCGCGGCGGCGAGCGGCGTCGCTTTCGCTGTCAATGTTGATCCCGATCTTGGGGCAGCGCGCGATTGGGATGCATTTGCCGTTGCACTCTGGCCACTGGTGTTTCTTGCTGCATGGAAAATGGCTCGCATTGACTTGGGGACGCGGCGTGCGGAAATAGTGGCTTCATTGGCGAGTTTTGCAGCCGTCATCTCGATTCCCTATGTGCTCGTCCAAACCGGAGAATCCTCGGCAATAGCCCGTTTTGAATCCCTCCTTCGCATGGATCACTCGCGCTCGGCTTATGGCTGGGAGAATTTGGCCCTTCACTGTAGATCCACGGGAGATACAGAGAGTTGCATTCGTGCATGGAAAGCCGCCATTCAAACGGGCAATAACCCGCGGTACATGATCAATCTCGCCATCGAGCTCCGCCTGGCGAAAAGATTGGAAGAAGCCGAAACTTATTGCGTTAATGCCGCACGCCGAAAACCGGAGTATTCTGTCCAACTTGTCTCTCTCGCAATGGACTACGCTGATCATGGCGCTTATGAGAAATCGCGCGAGTTGCTCGCGCTTGCTGGCGAATTGAATCCGACTGACTCTACTTCGTTCAGACTTTTAGAGCGCATAAATCAGGAAATCGCTCGTCGCGATTCCGTGAAATAGACATGCCATTTAATAATTGTCTTTGTGAGACGGCTTGGCTATACATGTGTCGCGGCGGGATTTGTGCAGACGAGGAAGATGTTGCTCGTGAAGTGATTTGCCGGGCGGGCGAGGACACCCATCACAGCAAAGCCAAGTCGGTATTCTGGCGCGAAGGGTGAGGGCACCCATTCGCGGCGAGCGAGGATTTGCGGGGAGCTCCGGCCAGGTTGGGAACCTGGCTCGGCGGACGGGACGAAGGCATGGTTTTGTCGCGCCGAACTTGTAGCGCCGAACGGCAGTTCGCTTTAATTCGCTGCAAGAAGCCGACACGGCAGAAACGCCATTGCAGGTCTGGAGACCTACAACGGCGAGCAAAATACAAAAAGGAAAAACGAAAAACATAAAGAGCTTAAAGTAAGTTCAAAGGAGATTCTCATGCGGACACTGGTCATTGTCGCCATTGGCGCCATGTTTTTTGCGACTTCATGTAAGTCGCAGTCGCAAACTGAAACCAAGAAGCCGGCAGAAACGCAAGCCGTAGAAAAGAAGGCTGAACCGGCGGGACCGTTGGTCAAATGGCCTGCTGACTATCCTGTCAAGGGCGATAGCGTCGCCATCATTAGCACGAAATTTGGCGATATCGTGCTGGAATTCTTCCCGGATGTCGCCCCCAATCATGTGCGCAATTTCAAATATCTGGCCGATCACGGCTTCTACGACGGCTGCACTTTTCACCGCGTCATCCCGAATTTCATGATTCAAGGCGGAGATCCCAATTCCAAAGACACGATTCGCGCGAACGACGGCAACGGCGGGCCGGGCTGGACCGTGGCCGCTGAATTCAATGCGAAGCCGCATGTTCGCGGGACGCTTTCGATGGCGCGGACAGCAGACCCCAATTCGGCTGGTTCGCAATTTTTCATCTGCGTCACCCGTACCCCCAACCTCGACAACAAGTACACGGTCTTCGGACAGGCGATTAAGGGATTGGAAGTGCTGGACAAAATCGTCAATCAGGCCCGTGATCAGCGCGACAATCCGTTAGACAGAATCGAAATGAAAGTGCGGATTGTCCCTCGGGCTGCAGCGGGTCTTTAGTCCTTCAGCGATTCAAAGAGGCTGAAGTGGCGAGCGACACGGTATCTCATCCAGCCGACGAGTTCTTAGTTCTCGCTGGAGCGGGCAAGGCTGAAAGTCGTGTGTCAGGCTCACGCTTCTTAGGTTTGGCTCTTCCTGTATCGAGCGAACAGGAAATCACCAGACAAATAGCAGCGCGGGCGCGGGAATATCACGATGCCACACACCACTGTTTCGCGGCGATCTGGGACTTGGGCAAATGCGAGCAGAGCAGCGACGCCGGCGAACCTCGCGGCACAGCCGGCCTGCCCATTTTGCGGGCGATTCAATCGGCGGGGCTTAGCAATACGCTTGTCATCGTAACACGCTACTTCGGCGGGACGAAACTCGGCAAAGGGAATCTGGCCCGAGCTTATGGCGCTTGCGCCGAGGAAACTCTGCGTGCCGCACCCAAGCGAGTCGTTCACCGAAAGCGGAGATTCCTCATTGAAGTCCCACCAAGTGAAACGGGCAAACTCTATCGCCTTGCTCACCGCAACGGTTGGGGTATTGCGTCTGTCGGTTCCGGGGAGTCGGGGCGATTTGAGGTGCGCGTGTCAACGGGGGAAGGAGAAAGCGCGCTCCAAGCGGTGCAGAATGCCACGGCAGGACGAGCCACCATCATGGAGGACGGTTTTTGGACATCGTCCTGATTATTGGGCTTCTGCTGTTGTCTGCATTCTATGCAGGCACTGAAACCGCCTATACAGCCTTTGACCGAATCCTGCTCGAAGTCTGGATGCGACGGAAGCGGCTGACAGCCGGGCTTGTAAAATTCTTTTCCGATCATCCCACACGCTTTCTCGCCACGACACTTATCGGCACCAATCTTGTCAATGTCGTCTATGCAACGGTGTTTGCGGCGTTCGCGGCGCAGCTTGGGCTGGCGCCCTTGTCTATCGTGGTGATTGCCCCTTTTTTGATTTTGATTTTTGGAGAGATTCTTCCCAAGTCAATTCTCTTTGGCTGCGCGAATTTGGCCGTGAGACCCGCTGCCGTGCCCCTCACCGTGAGTTTTGCGCTTTTTTCACCCATTTACCTGCTTGTGCGCCTGGTGAACCTGATCCTGACAGGCAAAGAACATAAGCATCACGCCTACGGAGCGAGTCGCCGCTTCTACTCGGCGGAAGAACTTCAACTCATGCTGCTTGAAGCCCACAAGCTGGGGATGGTATCGCCCGAAGAGGAGAGATTCCTGTCGCGTTTTTTTGTTCTGCGTGATCGCAAGGTTCGTGAGGTAATGACGCCGCGAACACAGGTCATCGCTGTCGCAAGAAACGAAGAGCCAACCAAAGCATGCCGCAAGTTCATTGAATCCGGGCACACAAAACTGCCTGTCTATGACGGCGACTTGGATCACATTGTCGGCTATATCTCGGCGAGGGATTTTCTGAGCGAGACGGGCGAGTTGGAGAATGTGCTGCATCCCATTGAGGTGGTTCCGGAGTCAAAATCCGTTCGCGAGCTTCTGGAGGAATTCCGCCAAGATCGTCGTCACATCGCGGTCGTTGTGGACGAGCATGGCGGCACGGACGGCATCGTGACTCTCGAGGACATCCTCGAAGAGCTGCTGGGGCCCGTCGAGGACGAGTTTGACAAAGGCGGCCCTATTTGCCGCCGAATTGGGATGAATCGCTTTCTCGTTTCCGGCCGCGCGGAACTCGATTTGGTGAGGAGCGTCACAGGCATCGAATTTCCGCCCGGGGAGTACACGACGCTGAGCGGCCTTATTGTCACACGGCTGGGCCGAATCCCTCAAGCGGGCGACGAGCTCATGGAACAGGACCGGCGCTATAGGATTCTGAAGGCCGATGCGCGGCGGGTGATCGCTGTTTTGATCGCGCCGGCAGCGCCGGCGGGCAACGAGAAATTGCCCACAGCTTGACTTTCGGGGTCAGAGTCGTTATATTATAGCGCGGGGTGGAGCAGTCTGGTAGCTCGTTGGGCTCATAACCCAAAGGTCGTAGGTTCAAATCCTACCCCCGCAACGAAGAAACGAACACCTGTGCGTAAGGACAGGTGTTTTTTTTGCGAGTGGCCTTCCTACCGCGTCCCATCTTCTCGCGGTATCGGCAGCGTACAGCCGACACAAGCTGCCGCATGACACTACAGAAGCGCACTGCCGTGCGGCACTACGAGGTCATGCTCCATTCTTCTCGCCGAGGCAGGTTCTCAATGTGTCCGGAATTTCGTCCGCGACCGGAGGTCGCGGCTAGTATTTTACTATGTCGGCTGCGCGCAGCTGCAGAAGCGAACTGCCGTCCGGTGCGATAAGCGATAAGAGCGGGCTGCCGCCCGGCGCTACTGGGCTCGTTGGGTGAGCTCAAGCTCCAAGTCAATCGTTACCTCATCGCCGACCACCACGCCGCCTGCTTCCAATGCCGCGTTCCACAGCAGGCCGAAATCCTTCCGACTGATGTTCGCAGTGGCCGTCGCGCCAGCACGGGTATTGCCATAGGGGTCTTTGATAATGCTCGAGAAACCCTCACCCTCCAGGGTAATCTCCTTGGTGATGCCGTGAATCGTCAAGTCGCCCGTGACTCGATATTTTCCCTCAGCCACGCGGACGGCTTTTGTGGATTTGAAGGTGATTTGTGGGAACTTCTCGACATCGAAGAAATCCGCGCTTCTCAGATGCTTGTCGCGCGCGTCGTTGCGGGTGCTGATTGAGGCCGCATCAATGGTTGCTTCGATGGAGAGTTTTGAGGGATCGGTCGGATCGAATTCAGCGGTGGCCTGATAGGATGTGAATTCGCCGCGAACGGTTGAAACCATCATGTGTCGGACGCTGAAGCCAACCGAGGAATGCACCTTGTCCACATCCCAAGTTGCCGCATGGCCGACCGCCGCGGCAAAGAAGACGAATCCCACAAAGATCGTTGAGAGAATTTGTTTTCCAGCCATTTTGAACCTCCAATTCTGCTTGGAAAGACATACTTGTTTGATTTGACTATCGAGCCGTATCATGAAATCGCGTCAGTTTCGTTTATGGCTCTTCCCAATTTGCGACACAGAGCACCAAGCTGAGCCTGCTCGTCAGGCGAGAGATATTCCATTTGCTTTGCGATGAATTCCCCCATACGCGGGAAGATGCGCCGCATCAGTTGGCGTCCCTGCTCCGTCAAATGAACTTTGATTGAGCGCCTATCTTCGGTGCTTCTCTCGCGCACAATAAGTCCTCGCTTTTCGAGATTATCCAAAACCATCGTGAGATTGCCGCCGGCTTAAGCAGTTTCGCCGCGATCTGTCCGGTCGAGAGCGGCCCGAGATGATAGAGCGCTTCAAGTGTCCCGAATTGTGTGCCTGTTAGTTGCACATCGGCCAAGCGGCGGCAAACTTTCGCCATCGCCGAGTCCGCGGCCCGACTCAGCTTGATGTAGCAGTCAAGCGCTCGAGCTTCTTTGAGAGAACCTTTGTGATGCATGGGCATTTCCTTCGACCTCTAATATCTTAACATCGAAAATTACGCGAAGTTCCCATTTCCTCGCGCGGCACAAATCATTAAATGCTGGCGACATCACTATCTGAATCTCAAGTGAGGAACTTTCCGGCGAGTATTGATTTGAACATTCGTTCGCTCCCGATGCATGAAGAAGGCCTGCAAAGTCTATCTTGCAGGCCGCGCGGTGCATCCATCGGGATTCAAAGTTGAAACTTGCGGATTAGGAGGAATGCGAGGGGATGCGTATCGGCACTTAGGATGAGAATGCGAGCGACGGCTCGAGCTCTTCTTTCTCTTCTTGATCCAGAACATGACGAATGACTTTGCTCAGATCACGGCTCATGATGGGCTTCATGATGAACTCACGAATGCCCATCTGTTTGGCCTTCTCCGGCGTGACCGCTTCACTGAAACCGGTGACGAGGATCATCGGTATGTCGGGCCGAATACGCATGAGCTCTTCGGCCAGCTCAACGCCGGTCATGTTGGGCATGGTCATGTCGGTAATGACAAGGTCGAATCGTTCGGATCTTGCACGGAACAGTTCCAGGGCTTCCACGCTGCTCGTTCGCACGGTTACCTTATAACCCAGACGCTCCAACATCTGCCGTCCGATACGAACAAGGGGCAGTTCGTCGTCAACGAAGAGGATTGATTCCTTCCCCTTTACAACCGGTTCCGCTTCCGACGCTTCGAGTGGAGCTGTGCTTCGAATCTGCGGCAGATAGACCTGGAAGGTCGTTCCTTTCCCGACTTCGCTGTAGACGGAGATTGCGCCGCTGTGGCTCGTCACGATTCCGTGAACCGTAGCCAGCCCCATACCCGTCCCTTCGCCGATAGGCTTGGTCGTGAAGAAGGGTTCGAAGATACGCTCCTGAGTGGCCCTCTCCATGCCGTGGCCGGTGTCACTGACGGTAATTCTTATGTGAGATCCCTTATTCAGATTCGGGCGAGACCGTGCAAATTCAGTATCCACTTCGATAACGCTTGCGTTTACTTCCAATACACCGCCTTGCTCACGCATGGCATGAAAGGCGTTGGTGCACAGGTTCATGATTACCTGCTGTATTTGAGTGGGGTCGCCCAAGACAGCTCCACAGTCACTGGCGATATTCTGCCGGATCTCGATGGTGGTCGGCAAGGATGCCCGCAGCAGTCTCAGCGTCTCTCTGATGACGGAGGCGACTGACACAAGCCGACGCTCTTGTTCCATCTGGCGACTGAAGGTAAGAATCTGCAAGACGAGATCTTTGGCGCGCAATCCTGCTTTAAGAACCTCCTGCAGGTTGGCATAAGCCATGCTATCCCGAGGGATGTCGTACATGGCCATATCCGTGCATCCGAGCATCGCCATCAGGATATTGTTGAAGTCATGCGCGATGCCGCCGGCCAATGTTCCAATGGCCTCCATCTTCTGAGCTTGGCGCAGTTGGGCTTCCAGTCTTGCCTTTTCCGCCTCTGCCTGCATACGCTCGGTAATGTCCTTGTCCGCTCCACGATAACCAATCAAGTCGCCTTGGACATTTAACACGGGAATTCCACTGGTCAGAAGACAGACCAAGTGACCATCTTTGTGCAGATTCCAATTCTCCAGGTCTATGATGGGAGCTTTTGTGGCGGCGATTCTCTGGAACAGGCGACCAATCTTCTCAGCTTCCTCCGACGGCATCAAATCAAAAGGAGTCTTTCCGATAATCTCTTGGGGAGTGTATCCCAAAACATTCTCAACTTTCTCAGAGCAGAAGGTATAGGTCCCTTTGGCATCCACTTCCCAAAGCCAGTCGGAGGTGCTCAGCGCAATATCTTGGAAACGGATCTGAGACTCCCTGAGTTCCAGCTCCGCTCGTCTGCGCTCCGCGATTTCTGCCTGCAATTTGAGGTTGCTTCGCTCGAGCTCCTCCGTGCGCTGACCAATGCGCTGTTGGAGCAAGATGTTGGTTTCGAATAGCGAGAAAGCACTCCCTGCCGAGTCAATACTTCGTTCGACTCGCTCCATCAGCACTCGGTTGATCTCCTCGAGGGAGGCTATCGTCTCCTCCAACTCGCGGATCCGTTTTTCCATCTCAGCGGTCAGTGGCATGATTACTCACCAATGGCGACACCCGTAAAGGTCTGGCTCACATGGATTGCGTTGATCTGCTCACCGTAGGTGTGAAAGCCAATAACATTGTTCTGTGACATGATCCTGTCCACAGAATTCCGAACATCCTTGTCAATCACTTCGATTCTCCGGAGAATGCACTCACAACCGATAATCACTTGCGGATTCAGTCTTCTCCTCAGGCCTTCGAAGTTGTCGCTAAGATCCTGCACAATGTCCACACCTCTTCCAATCGTGAGGACCAATCCCTCGTCAATTGCGCAGAAGAAGTGGAGGCTGCCGTCCTCATCGAGCTTTGCAATGGCACGAACATAGTACTCGCCGCCAATTTTGAGTATAAGCGGGTACTGAGAGAAGACTCTCGCTTCCAGCTTATCTACGGGTACCCCAATCAGCCGGGCGTATTCCTCACTGGCCGGCTTACCGTTGATTTTCTGGACGATTCGCTTTTCCGGAATTGCTTTGGTGATAACGAGCTTCTTATCGGTCGGCTCGAAGTGCTGCATTTTGAAGGTCTCAAAGGGGTGAGATGTCACGAATAGACTGAACACCGCCGCATTGGAAAGAAATTTTCCGTCCGAATAGACACAGGTTCGCTCGAACTTCAAATCATCGCCTGCCGACCCTCCGACAATGGGGATATTTCGAAGGGACGCATAGAGGTCTCCCGTCACCCGCTCCTCCTTGCCGGAAAGGCCGTCTATGAGCAACAGACCGAACGCCTTGGCGTCGGGGATTTTCTCCTTGGAGGTTTCGACCTCCCTCTCGACCCTCGAGGCAATCTGTCTGATTCTGTTGGGATCCATCTTGTCCAGAGGGGTGATAAGATGAGGATATACCTCGAGATCAGGACTTGCGATGCTGAATCCGGTGATGGACCATTGGCCATAACCCTCAGGACCTATCTCGCCGGATGTCGTGCATCCAATCACCGGGCAGGAAAAAGCCGATTGTAGTTCTCTCCCCAGCTTATCGAGATCGTAGGTTGATGAACAAAAAGCGACCACCACAGAACTGTCCCATTGGTGGATCGCCTCCCGCAATTCTCTGACGGCTTCCGCCGGATCGTGTGAACAGGACTGCCCTTTCTTGACTTCGATTGTCTTCACTTCAGCCAACATGAGTTGCTCCTTCTTTATGGACGGACTCGGTCACATTGGTGATACAGACACACCCCGCTGGCCACACCAACTCTTATGAATATCTGTTGAATGGTTTGATCTCGTCGACCTTTCATTGCAGGCAGGCAGCGTTTTCCCAATTCCTGTCGTTCAAAATCACGGATGTTGTTGGAATTGAAGAAATACGAGCTGCTTGCTTCAACTCACAATCGGCAAAAAACATGCCCATGTCCTATTCGGATATGCTCGCAAATCGAAGCGCCCCAAGCACAATTTTCGCTGAAGAACCCCACTGAACATTCGTTCACTTCAAAGACAAAAAAATTGTAAGAATTTTGTTTACATATCCTTACAATTGTACGCCCACCAGGATTCGAACCTGGAACCTACTGATTAAGAGAAAGAAGTACTATTCAAAAATATCAACATATTGCGAACGACTTGGGACGGTTTTGGGACGGTTCGTGTATCCCTCTTCTCCAAGACGAGCATACTGATTAGGTCGTTTTCGATGCCTCATCACTCATGCAGAGTGGCTGACGAGACAACGGGCACAGGCACAAAGTCCAATGCCGCAAGCACAATTGACCGGAAATCAACGAGGAATTGGAACATGGTTTCCCCAGCTCTTATTTGGCTGGGGTGCCATTGTGAAAGTGATGTTTCCGCCATTTTTCAGCTCGTCAAAGGGAAGAAAAGGACTGTTCCAGCTTCTGCCGTTCAACTCAACGGATTGAACATAGATGTTCACATCGGAAAGGTCTGTTGCTGTGACCGTGAAGGTCGTCCCATTGGACAGGTGCAGGACAGCTCGTTTCAGTGTGGGGCTCCCAATGACATAGTAGTTGCTGCCGGGACAAACCGGATAGAAGCCCAGTGCATTGAAAATATACCAAGCGGACATCTGTCCGCAATCGTCATTTCCGGTCAGTGAATTGGGCATGTTGCCATACTGGGTTCTCATGATTTCATGTACACGCTGTTGTGTCTTCCACGGTTGGCCGGCATAGCCATAAAGGAAAATGATATGATGACTGGGCTCGTTCCCGTGCCAATATTCACCGATTCTCCCTTGGATATCGTCCATTCCCTCGCTTGAATCCGCCGACGAAATGAACAGGGAGTCGAGCTTCTCCGTGAACCGTTCCTTGCCGCCCATCAGTGCGATCAGTCCTTCCACATCATGCGGAACATACCATGTGTACTGCCAACTCGTGCCTTCGGTGAAGTCCCCTCCTTGGACATACAAGTGCGGATCGAATGGAATCCGCCACTTCCCCTCTGAATCCTTTCCGCGCATCAGCCCATAGGTTTTGTCAAAGAGGTTTCGGTACGCCCCCGCGCGCTTCATGAAATAGTCGTAGTCAGCCATCTTGCCGAGCTCCTTGGCCATCTGCGCCACACAAAAATCGTCGTAAGCGTACTCCAGTGTTTTCGAGACTGATTCGTTTTCTTTATCAAAAGGAATCCACCCCAGTCGGGCATAGGTGGCCACATTGTCATAGTTGGGATTCATTGCGGTGGTCCGAACAGCATTGTAAGCTCGCATCGGCTCAAATCCGGTGACGCCTTTCAGGTAAGCATCCACGATGACCGGCACGGCATGATAACCAATCATGCACCAAGTCTCGTTCGCCTGCAGCGACCAAACGGGCAGCAGATGTTCAACGCTTTGATCATAATGTGCCAGCATCGAATTAATCATGTCCGCGTCACGGTCTGCTTGAGTCAAGGCGAACAACGGATGGGTTGCTCGATAGGTATCCCAGAGCGAGAAAATCGCATAGTTGGTGAACCCCTGAGCGAGGTGGGTATTTTGGTCCAGTCCACGGTACTCCCCGGTGACATCCTGATACAGGTTCGGTGCCAGAAAGGCATGATACATCGCGGTGTAGAATGTCTCCTTTTCTTCTTGTGAACCCTCGATCTCGATTTTGGCAAGTTCGCGGTTCCACTTATCACGGGTTTGCTGATGAACTCTTTCAAAATCCCAATTAGGAATCTCAGCTTCGAGGTTTCTCAAGGCATTGGCGGTACTGACCGGCGAGACAGCCACCTTGACCATGATAACCTCGTCTCGGTGAGTCTTGTAGCGGGCAAAGAATTGTAGCTTTTTGCTGGTGGCTTCCGAGCGACTTCGGAAGCGATAGCCGTCATAGCGAACCGGCTTCCCGTCTCTGATAATGCCGTAGTCATCAAAGCTTCGCGAATAGCGCGCAGCAAAATAGAGATACCGCTCTTTCGCCCATCCGTTGACCAAATGGAATCCGGTGATTGTGGAGTCGTCCAATACCCGGACATTCGACCAAACCACATCCCATCGCAGGACATGATGCAGATCCGTGATAATATACGCACTGTCTGTTTCCGGGTAGGTGAGTCGGATGATACCGGAGCGCTCCGCCGCCGCGAGTTCCACGATGACACCGGATTTTTGAAGTTTCACACTGTAATATCCGGCCGATGCTGTTTCATTCTCATGAGAATACGAGGAGCGGTATCCGGAGTCAGGATGTGTTTTCGAGCCGGGGACGAATTGCGGTGTTCCGACAGCGGGGACGAACAGAAAATCGCCGAGATCCGGAATGCCGGTCCCGCTCAGGTGTGTCAAGCTGAATCCCATAATCGAACTGTCGGAATACTCGTACCCCGAAGCGGTTTCCCAGAGCGAATCCTCGGTATCGGGGCTCAACTGAAGCATTCCAAAAGGTGCCGACGCTCCCGGGAAAGTATTCCCTTCACCTTGTGTCCCCACCAACGGATGAACATAGTCAACGAGCTGAAGGTGGGCTGTCGCGTTCTTCTCTGAATGACTCGTCTGGCCGAATCCGAAAAGTGGAAGGGCCAGCACGAGAAGAACGAGCCACAGCATTGACCGAGTGTCATTGCGCGTCATGAGCATTGAGACTCCTTTCCCAAAGCGGTAACCATTCTGATTTTGAAAGAGGGTGCCAATTACGGAGGAGATTTGACCTACCTGAAAGTAATGCCAAATACCTTCAAATTCAAGTCGGGGACAGGGTGTAGGAGCTTTCATCTGTTAATCTGAAATGCCCCGTTTCTGCTGCAAAATTCGGCGTGATTCACCTGCCTACCGCCCGTGCAAGCCGGAGAAGTGGCGAGACACTTCGACAGCTTTCCGTTGCAATCACGGGAAAAATTGTCTAAATTGAGGTTACATTACTGCTCCAAGAGTCAACAAATCGAACACATTTTGCCTGTGCAGGAAAATCCATGCTCGAAATTGTAGCTGCTATTGATATCGGCGGTACAAACACCGAAATCGGTCTCGTGGATCGTGCTGGCGCGTGCTTGTGCCGCAGCGCACTGGTCACAACCGACTTTGCAGATCCTCAGGAATTCGTTGTGGCCGCTCATCAACTCATTAGCCAATTAGTGGAGACCGCCTCTGCCCAAGTAGCTCTTTGCGGCATCGGTATTGGTGCACCCAACGGCAACTTCTATCATGGCAGCATCGAATTCGCACCGAATCTCGCGTGGAAAGGGATTGTCCCCCTTGTAGATATCTTCAAGCGGTTTTATCGCGTGCCCGTTGTCCTCACGAATGATGCCAATGCAGCGGCTATCGGCGAAGGCATGTTCGGCGCCGCGAGGGGATGTCGCCACTTCATTGTGATCACTCTTGGCACGGGTGTCGGCAGTGGCATCGTCGTCAATGGAGAGCTCGTCTATGGCCATGACGGTTTCGCCGGTGAGATCGGACACACAATCGTGGATCCGGATGGGCGACAGTGCAACTGCGGACGGCGCGGATGCTTGGAAACCTACGCCTCGGCCGGCGGCATCAAACGCACGGTCTTCGAGCTGCTTGCCCACTCAAACAGCCCCAGCCTTCTTCGCAGCAAAAGCTACGAAGAGCTCACCGCCCGAGACATCGCCGATGCGGCTTCAGAAGGCGATGCCATCGCTTGTGAGGCTTTTGAAATCACCGGTCGCATTCTGGGACTGAAACTCGCCGATGCGATAGCCCACACCAGTCCTGAGGCCATCATTCTCTATGGCGGATTGGCTCAGGCTGGTGAGCTGATTTTCGAGCCGACCCGCCGCCACATGGAGAATTTCACTCTGAACATTTTCAAGAACAAAGTCAGACTCTTGCCGTCCGCGCTGCCGCAGGGTCTGGCGGCAATCCTCGGAGCCGCCGCACTTGTCTGGAACGAATTGGAAAAGGCTGTCTGATAGGAGATTCGATGCATACTAAAGGATACCGTTCTGCATTTTCCGTTGTCACGCTGCTCTTTTTCATGTGGGGATTTCTGACTTGCCTGAATGACATTCTCGTGCCGCATCTCAAAGGCGTCTTCGAGCTGAACTATACGAAGGTTATGCTCATTCAATTTTCCTTCTTCGCGGCTTATTTTGTCATGTCCATTCCCGCAGGCAAGGTCATCGCGCGCTTCGGATATCAGAGGGGCATCGTCATCGGTCTGACGGTCGGTGGCATCGGTGCTCTTCTCTTTTACCCCGCCGCCGGCGCGCTCTCCTACCCTCTTTTCCTTGCGGCACTCTTCGTTCTTGCTACTGGAATCACGCTTCTGCAAGTAGCGGCGAATCCTTATGCGTCCGTGCTCGGAGAACCGAGAACCGCCTCGAGCCGGCTGAATCTGGCGCAAGCCGTCAACTCTCTGGGCCACACGACGGCACCCTACATTGGCGGACTTCTGATTCTCAGCGCGGCAACTCTCACTGCCGAGCAGCTTCGGCTGCTTCCCGAAGCCCAACAACTTGCCTATCGTCTCGAAAAGGCCGCGTCGGTGCAGATGCCGTATCTGATTCTCGCCGGTGCACTTTTCGCACTGGCTCTTGTCATGGGGGTTATCCACCTACCGGTGATTTCCGCCGTAGAAGATGAACAGTCAAAGTCCGCACGGCTGCGTGATGCTCTGAAGTATCGTCATCTTCGCCTCGCCGCGGCCGGAATCTTTCTCTATGTGGGAGCCGAAGTTTCTATCGGGAGCTTTCTCGTGAATTTCTTCGGCGAGCCGGACATCGCAGGTCTCAAGGCATCCGTCGCGGCGGGATTTGTTTCGTACTATTGGGGAAGCGCGATGGTCGGACGATTCATTGGCTCGGCTCTCTTGCAAAAGCTCAAATCCCGAGATGTCCTCGCTGTGGCCGCAACTTGTGCCGCCATTCTGGTGATCACGACAATTCTCGTCTCCGGCCACACCGCTATGTTTACGATTTTGGCCGTCGGCTTCTTCAACTCCGTCATGTTCCCGATTATCTTCACGCTGGGCATCGAAGATCTTGGCATCTTGACCAGCCGCGGCTCCAGTGTTTTGGTCATGGCCATCGTCGGTGGAGCGGCCATTCCCGTTGCGCAAGGAGCGCTCGCCGACAACATCGGCATACACCACGCCTTTTTCCTGCCTGCATTGTGCTATCTGTACATCATCTACTATGCCGTGAAGGGCTCGCGGCATCCAATCGTTCACGAATCGCTTCCGCGCGAATCAGCGCATGCACAGTCGCCGGAAAGATCGCATTAATCGAGGACTCGCACATGCCGCTCTGTCACATTCTCACAACAAATCGCCTTAGCGTTCTCTTCGCTCTTTTCTTCATCGCCTCCTCTTGCGCGACACTCGCTGAAGCTCAATCGCACGGAGGTCGCCGTGAAGTGGATTATGTAAATCCCTTCATTGGTACGGATGCGAACGGCCACACCTACCCAGGCGCTACAGTGCCTTTCGGGATGGTGCAGGTGAGTCCGGACAATGGTTTGATGGGTTGGGAGTGGTGCTCGGGCTATCGCTATCTCGACTCGGTCATTGTTGGGTTCAGTCACACGCATTTCAGCGGTACTGGCTGCGCAGACCTGGGCGACATTCTGGTAACGCCCGCCCTTGAGCTTCCACCTGCGGATTCTCTCTTGAGCTGGCGATTCCGGCATCAAGATGAAGGAGCAGTGCCCGGTTATTATTGCGTGCAACTGCCTGACGCCGCCGTCGAAGTGGAGCTGACAGCAAGCGAGCGAGTTGGATTCCACCGTTACACATTTTCTGGGAATCGCGATGCCTACTTAGTCTTTGATCTTGGCTTTGGCAACTCGGACACCCCTGTGGAGACTGAGCTCAAGGTCGAGAGCCCTACCGCAATCTCCGGCTATCGAATGTCCACAGGGTGGGCGCGTGAACAGAGAATTTTCTTTGTTGCCGAATTCTCTCAACCGATTCGCTCATCAATGGCGGCAAGGGAGCATGGTTGGCAGAGCGATGTCACGGAGATTTCCGGCAAGTCGGTCAAAGCGGCCTTGGCTTTTTCACTTAATCCTGGTGAGCCCTTGCTGGTGAAGGTCGCCATATCGGGCGTCTCAGTTGAGGGTGCTCGTCAGAATCTCAAGACGGAGATTCCGCATTGGGACTTTGACGCGGTGAGGAGTGCCGCGAAAGAAGCGTGGCAGAAGGAGCTCAGTCGGATTCATGTTGTTGCGCAGAGTCAGGCGGATGAGGAGACATTCTACACGGCACTCTATCACGCTTTTCTTGCGCCGACGCTCTTTTGCGACGCGAATGGAGACTACCGAGGAGGCGATGGGCAAGTGCATCATGCCACGAATTTCGCCAACTACTCCACCTTCTCTCTGTGGGACACCTACCGCGCGGCACATCCGCTCTACACGATCATCCAGCGCGAGCGCGTGGCGGACTTCGTCAATTCCATGCTCGCTTTCCGTCGTGAGTGGGGAGAGCTTCCCATCTGGAATTTCGCCGGCAATGAGACGTGGTGTATGATTGGCTACCATTCCGTGCCGGTGATTGCCGATGCGATGTTGAAAGGTTTTGGAGGATTCGATAAGGACGAAGCTTTCCAAGCGATGGAGAGCAGTGCCTTTGAGAATTGGCGAGGACTTCAATACTACAATCTAATCGAACCGCGGCCGCTCAAGGACAAACTCGCCGAGCTGCACGCATACGATCGGGAGCTGACAGATGTAGCCGAAAACGGCACTGGCGCTTTCGATCTTCTTATATCAGGTTATGCACGAAGTCTGAGGGGAGAAACCATAACCTATCACTCTTCCTATCCCTATGTCAAGGATGCGCGGCTTACGCGAGCGACGGATGGCACCATGACGATTGAATGGGAGACGGAGGCGGTGCCAACCGATATTCGCGCTGATACGGTCACCTTCGTTTGGGTTGCCGGGAACTCAACGAGAAAGGGAGGCCACGCTTTCGACTTGTTTGTTGACGGGTCAAAGTGGTTCACATTCCATACTTCGCACGACGCAGCCCGCACCTCGTGGCGTGAGCGAGCTGCAAATGGAGCGGAGCTGATTTTCTTGGGCAAGCGGACTGACATCTTCGGGGATCTTTTTGGCGAGATGTTCTTGCGCGTACCGTCACGCCTGCTCACTCAGGGAAAATCACTCACGTTCCGTGTGGTCGGCGAAAACGGCGGCAGCCGGGATTGGTACATGACCTTCGAGCATTCGGTTCAACCGGATGTTCGCGTGGAACAAGCCTACGCTCTGGCCGAGGAGAACGGACGACGCTATCAGATCGTTCAGGCACTAATCGAACACCTCGGGCCGCAAGTGCCCGCCACTCTGACGCTGGAGGGTGCCGAGCCATTGCGTGTCGTGCTGAAGCCGGGCTTGAATTCGTTCTACATGCCGGTCGCAGCGGTGACCCAAGAGACTCCAGTCGCCATGACGATCACATTGCCGTCGTCATCGCAAATGAAAACACTAACGCTTCGTCCGACGGTGGCGTTCGGGTATATTCCCGCCGACAAAGAACACGAGTCCGTCTCCAAGACTCTCGAATATGCCTATGATGATTGGTGCATCGCGCAAGTCGCAAAGGCTCTGGGTAAGGCAGATGACTTCGCGCTGTTTTCAAAGCGTGCAGACTTCTATCGAAATCTGTTCGATCCGCAGACAGGTTTCATGCGTGGCAAGAATTCCGATGGCAGTTGGGTCAGCCCGTTCAATCCGCGCTATTCCACGATGCTTCAGCCGGAATACACCGAAGGTAACGCTTGGCAGTACACATGGTATGTTCCTCAAGATGTGCCCGGATTGATTGAACTGATGGGAGGCCCTGCGGCTTTCTGCGCCAAACTTGACACTCTCTTCAACCAGAGCGCCGACTTGGAGGGAACGGGGGCTACTGCGGATGTCAGCGGATTGATCGGAATGTACGCTCACGGAAACGAGCCCAGTCATCATATCGCTTACCTCTACACGCTCGCCGGTCAGCCGTGGAAAACTCAGGAGCTGGTGCGCCGCATCATGCGGGAGCTCTACACGAATCATGATGACGGTCTATGCGGCAATGAGGACTGCGGACAGATGTCGGCCTGGTATGTCTTCAGCGCAATGGGTTTCTATCCTGTCAATCCCGCCAACGGCCGCTACATATTTGGCAGCCCATTGCTTGAGCAAGCTCAGGTTGATGTCGGAAACGGCAAGACATTCACCGTGGAAGCCAAGAATATGTCGCCGAGCAATATCTATGTGCAAGCGGTCCGACTGAACGGTCAAGACTACCATCGCAATTACATTACGCATGACGACATCATGAACGGTTCCATCCTGACCTTCGTGATGGGACCCCGACCAAACATGAGCTGGCAAATGACTGACTAAGATCGTCAACTGAACCTCACCGCTCGGAATTAGCTGAGCTCTGCACATTTCCTCACCATGGGGAACACAGCCGCATTGACACAGCTGTGGCACACCAAACAGAAAAGCCAAGCACATGATTATGCTTGGCTTATTTGTAGCGTGTGGGCGATTCAGCTATTCCAGTTTACTCTGCAACTCCGTACTTCGAGATCGAGTTTCCTCTTCAGAGAGCGTTTGAGACACAGGAAAGACGGTCAAACATCGTCACGGACTATCTTTAGATTCTGCGGAATGTGTCCGATGGAGAAGTCAGATGTTCCCTGTCATGCAGATACACGAAGGGGACAGTAGTCGGCATTCTTTGCATTTCCATGCGCACTGATCATGTTAATATCACATTCAAGTGAAGTGAGTCGCTCATGTCATTCCAGTCCTCTTGTAAAGCCGGTAAATCATCGGCAGTCCAAAAAATAGCAGAATACTCGACACCGAGAACCCTCCGATAACCGCTATCGCTAATGGCTGCTGCATCTGGGCCCCACCACCGACTCCCAAGGCGAGCGGCAGTAACGCCAGAATAGCTGCCAAGGTTGTCATGAGAATCGGCCGTGTTCGGATTAAACTGGCTTTGACGATTGCGGTGTCAAGGTCATCGCCTTCCGATTGTCTCAGCTTGATTGTATGGATCACGAAGACGGCATTTTCAGCCACAATGCCGATGATCATGATGATGCCCACGAAGCTCGAAATGTTGAAGGTCTTGCCGGAAAGCCACCGTGCACCGAACGAACCCAGCAGTGCAAGCAGGGTGATCGGCAAGATGGTCATCGGAACCGCGAACTCGCCGAACTCAAACAGCAGCACGACGAACACCAGGATCACTGCCGCGCCGGCTACCAGCAGCAGGCCGCGGAAGGATTCCTGCTGAGTCTGATATAGGCCGCCGTATTCTATGGTCACACCTTGTGGGAGAACCAATTCCCTCATTAGTTTTGTCTGAATGTCTTTGATTGTACTGCCAAGATCTCTCCCAGATACTCGAGCAGTTACCGCGACGACCTGTCGCAGTCCCTCCCGATCCAATTCCGCTTGCCCCGCGGTTCTTTCTATGTTGGCGATGCTGCGAAGTGGCACAGCGACGCCGCTCAAGTTGATTAGCTGAAGCGCTGCGATGCGATTCATATCCGTGCGATAGACATCGGGATACCGTACATGGATCGCGATCAATTTCTCTCCGCTCTGAATGGTACTTTCGGTGCGCCCCCGCATGATTGTCCCAATTTGGTCGCCGACATCCGACGAATTGAAACCGTACCGGGCGGCTTTCACAGGATCGACCTTCACAATGACCGAAGGTCCCGATATCACGACCCCATTGAATGCGTCCACAACTCCGGGCACCGGCTCGATAATCTGCCGGATTCTCTCGGCAGTCGTTTGAAGCGCCTGTGTGTTCTCCCCAAAGATCTTGACCTCGATGGGCGATGGACTGTTGGTCAAGTCGCCTATCACATCAGTCATCAATTGAAACACATCTATACGCAGTGCGGGTTGAGATATCTCGATATTCTCACGCACCTCATCTATGATTTCTTCGATATCCCGATGGCGATCCTTCTTGAGTTTCACCAGAAAATCACCGGTGTTAGGTTCCGTGATGAAGAACCCAAGTTGAGTGCCAGTCCGGCGCGAGTAGGACTGAATCTCCGGTGTGTTCATTAGAATCTTCTCCACACCCATCAGCATGCGGTTGGTTTCATCCAGCGAAGTCCCCGGAGGAGATGTGTAGTCCAGAACGAACGATCCCTCGTCCATCTTCGGCATGAAGTCGCTGCCAACACGACTGTAGAACATGTAAGTCGCCGCGATGATGAACACGGCCACGGGAATGATTGCATAGCGCCGTTTAAGTAATCTTGCCAATGAGTGTTGATACCAGCGAGCCATCGGGCCGGTATGCCGTTCCAACGCGATCTCGTGCTGAATGTCTTTCTCCTTGAGGAGAAGCGAAGCCAGGAGCGGAGCAAGCGTGATCGAGAACAAGAACGAGATCGCCAGTGCCATTACCATGGTAATGGACAGTGATTTGAAGAACGCGCCTGTGATACCGCCAAGGAATGCGAGAGGTATGAAAATCACAATTGTACAGGAGGTGGAGCCCACTATTGCCGGCATGAGTTCGCGGAGGCACCCGCTGGAAGTCTCAGCAAAGATGCGCTTTGCATCTCCGTTGAGCGGATCTCTCGGGTAGCGCGAGAAGGCATGTTCAATGACAACGATCGCATCATCAATGATTAGCCCTACCGCGGCGGCGATTCCGCCCAAAGTCATGATATTGATGGTCTCGCCGATTAGGTGGAGTCCAACGAGGCTCACCGCAATCGTGACTGGAATGATGAGCAGAATCACAAACATGACCCGAGAACTTCGCAGGAAGATGAACATGACAAGCATCGCCAGCAGGATGCCGATCAGAATGGCGTCCCGTGTGCTCGCAATGGATCCGCCTATGAAATCACTTTGATCGTAGAAGTTTTCGAACCGCACAGCGGCCGGGAGATGGAGATTCGCGAGTTCCTTTGCAACATTCTTTCCGATCTGAACCGTACTGCCTGTGGGCTGTTTGATAATGTTGAGCAGAACGGCGTCACGCCCATGAGCCGTGGTGCGGATGTAGTTGTCGGCAACACCGGATTTCACCTCCGCGATGTCGCCCACCCGGACGGGAACGCCATTCTGAACGGAGATCACGACTCCAGCGACATCGTCTGTGGTCTTCAACAGGCCGGAGACGAGCGAGAGATAGAGCTGATGATTGTTATCCACAAGCCCCGTCGCGGTGAGCTGATTCGCTTTGTCAACAGCTTCGGCGACCTGAGATGCGCTCATGCGGTAGGAGATTAATTTCTCTGGCGATAGAATGACTGCAAACTCGCGTGCATCCCCTCCCGTCACTTCAACCCTTGCTACACCGTTCACCCGTGTCAGTGCCGGACGGATCTGGTAGAGAGCGATATCGCGCAATTCTACCATGTTCAGCTTGTCCGAAGTCAGGCTGTACCCCTGGATAGGAAACACAGCCACGCTCATCTGTTCGGCCTGCACCGTCGCGCCCGTTGGCAAGGTATTACGGATGTTTGAAATGCGTCCTTGCAGAATCTGAAGTGTCTGCTGAACATTGGTCTTCCATGTGAGCAGAACGGAGATCTCGCTTGACCCGCGGCTGGTGATCGAACGCACGACCTTCACTCCTGGCAAAGAGCTGGCCACCTCTTCCAGCGGCTTGGTCACCTCGGTCATCATGCGTTCTGCGGGCTGCTCGCCGTTATCGGCAAGGATGACTATCCGTGGAAATATGATGTCCGGAAACAGAGACACCGGCATGATGAAAGTGACAGCCGTTCCGCAAATCACCAGCGCCGTGACTGTGAACAGAACGGCCTTCGTGTGGCGTTGTATATATTCGAAGAGAGTCATGGAAGTCGTCACTGAATTACCGTCACACGGGTAGAATCCGCAAGTCCAAACTGCCCTTCCACGACCACTCTCATCCCCGGCTTGAGATGATCACTGATCACTTCCAGCAACGAATCGGATGCAGATCCGACCTCGACAGGCACGGTGTGAGACAGGGAGTCGGTTCCAACGATTACCACCGAATAGGAATTCGTCTCGTCATTTCGAAGGAGCGCAGTGCCGGGAAGCATCATGGCTCCCTCGTGTGCACTGACTATGATTCGAGCTGTTCCAGCCATTCCGGTTCTCAACGGAGGATTCTTAGACGGGAAGGGGACGAAGCCGAAACGAACTCTGACAGACTGGCTCTCTGGCTCACTTTGCGGATTGATGGCATCTACGACAGCGGCATAATCCGTCTCTGGAACAGACTCAAGATGAATCCTGCTCTCTTGACCGAGTTTCACGGTGCCCAGGTCTCGCAAGTACACATCTCCTATGAAGACGATGGTATTTAAGTCAACAAGTGTAAGGAGAATTGTATTCTCGGAAAGGATCTGCCCTTCAGTCGCTTCCCGAGATGAGACGACTCCATCGAACGGCGAAGTCACGCGAACAAGCGCTTGCGACGACTCTGCCAAGGCCGTCATTCGCTCCGCTTCCAGTTTTTCATTATCGGTCTTGGCAGCACGAAGCAACGCCCTC